>Ga0209362_1000043_pt1 | contig 125902 bp, 93 predicted proteins | sample SaaInlV_165m_DNA_FD_184680 | JGI IMG/M metagenome (GOLD analysis project Ga0209362, IMG submission 184680) | Marine microbial communities from expanding oxygen minimum zones in the Saanich Inlet - Saanich Inlet SI037_S3LV_110m_DNA (SPAdes)... | ecosystem: Environmental > Aquatic > Marine >... | reverse complement strand
GATAGGCAGGAGCCGCTGACCGGGGTGCTTCGATGAACTCGGGGTCGATGCCCACAGGAAGCACCTGAACACCAGTGAGGCGGTGGCGATCATGAAGTTCCTTTGCCATCTCATCGCTGGCAGCCAGAATTCGATCTGCAGAAGACAAACCCATCTTCAGCAGGGTCTTGCCCAGTGCGGTACGGCCGTATCGATGGATATCAGAGCCATGACACCAGACGACGTATGGACAGCGCAGTCGTCGAGCATTACAACGGGCCACCGCAGCGGCGGGAACCGCCCAGTGGGTCAGGATCACTGATGGTTGCGTCAACGGTTTCCAGCGACACGCGGCACCGTGCATGCCTTGCATCCAGGATACTTTCGCCAGCAGACTCATCTCTCCTTGCCTCGGGGATCTGCCTTCAGAACGGTAGCGAAATCTACGCACCTTCAGTGGCCCATCGATCTGTTCCAGAGGATCTTCATCGTGGATTCGAGGGGCCACGACTTCGGTTTCGAAGTCGGCTGCCAGTTCAAGGTGTAAATCGCGGATGAACCGTGCCCGCGACGGCTCACGAAGACCTGGCCAGGAAGCAGTGAGAACCCGAAGTGCGGGCATTCGAATCACTGCTGATGCTCCCGTGTTTCATGCCTGGATTTGTCGACTCGGTAGGCGGGCCGACTACGTTCCTTCGCGCCCATCCATTCCGCCATCACTCCTGCCAGCAACAGTTGGAGTCCCGCCAGAACCAGCATCGCTCCCAGCGCCAGCAGCGGGAATCGATGCTGGATCGATCCCTCGAAGATTCTGAGATAGGCGATGAAGGCCAGAATCACGCTCCCGGGAATAGTCGAAACCAGGCCCCATTTCAGGAACAAGATCCCAGGGCGAGAATGCCCCTGCAGCAGCGCCAAAACCACCACCAGATCCAATGCTGCAGAAAAAGCTCTCATCGGACCGAAGTGGGAATTCCCGGTCTGTCGCTTTCGATGCGACACCTGAACTTCCCGTACCCGATACCCCCAGTGATTGGCCACCAGTTGCATGAAACGGAATCGCCCCCCGGAGAGGGGCAATTCGCGAGCCAGTTCCTTACGCATCAGTTTGAATCCACAGTTCCCGTCATGAAGAGGCGGTCCTCCCACCAGACGGACCGCTTTGTTGTAAAGGAAGGAGGAGATCCTCTTACCGACACCATCTCGACGCTGGTGACGCCAGCCGATAACCATATCGGCTCCTTGCTCCATGACACTGAGAAGTCGATCCAATTCCTCAGGTGACTCCTGAAGATCAGCATCGATGGTGGCGATCAAACTTCCACGAGCTTGATCGAATCCTGCTCCCAGAGCATCCCCCTTGCCGAAGGGTCGGCGAAGGCGCACACAATGCAGTCGATGGTCCGCCGCGCACAGTTGCTCCAGTATTTCACCGGTGCCATCACGAGAACCATCGTCGACCAGGATGACTTCAAAGGATTCGATTCTCGACTCTTCCAGAGCAGGCACCAACTGGGTGATCAGATCGACCACTCCGGCCCTCTCGTCACGAATCGGGACCACCATCGAAAGATCGGGGACGAGTGTCATCTAGAGCACCTCCGGAACCTCGACACCGCATTCACGCAGCACCTCGGCAAGATCCCAGAAATTTTGAATGATGTGATCGGGCGGAGATTGCCCGACGATATTCCTGAATCGGTCTTCACGCTGGACCAGAACCGTGATCATGCCGATCTCGTTGGCGGGATCGATGTCCATCAGCGGGTTGTCTCCGACATAGACGCACTCCGACGGTCGTAAATTGAGATCGATGCAGGCACGTTGATACAATTTTGGATTGGGTTTAGAAATTCCGACCTGATGAGAGATGAAGATCGATTTCTGCTGGAAGAACTCGAGCAAACGTAACCGAACCAACTTCTCGGCCTGCTTGATCTCGAGGCCCTCTGTGATGATTCCCAGCAATAGTTCGGTCTGCCGCAACCGACGAAGTACTTCCACAGCATCGACGAATGGTTCCAGCAACCGGGTCTTTGTATCGTGATAGGCGACAATACCCGCTGCGGTGATCACTGCAGGGTTGAGCCCCTTCAGAGTTCTACGTGGCAATCGCAACAGTAACTTGTCGAAGTGTTTTTCGTAGTTGGATGAGAACTCCAGCACAACTTCTGCCAGTTCTTCGAGCAACTCCTCCCGAGAAACGGGGAGGCCAGCTCCGACCATCGCATCCACGCTCGCCTCACGCGCCCGTGAAGCAAATTCAGAGGTAGAAAATAGAGTGCCATCGATGTCAAAAAAGACTGCCCTGATTTCACTCATTGGGTGTCCTTCCTGACAAGAAACAGGGGTCGTATCCAGGCGAACACCTGGGATACGACCCCCGACTCCAGTGGCAACTTTAAGCTGCTCATCCGACGATTCTAAATCGAATCAGTTATAGAGCTTCTGCTCTTCAGCGCGCAGGTCGATAATCTTGGCAGTGATGAGGATGTAGAGACTCCTCTTCTCGTTCAAGTAAGCCTTCCTCCGGAACAGATTCTTGAGGAGCGGAATGTTACCCAGAATCGGCACCTGTGACTTGTGGCTCATCTGATTCAGACTTCGGAATCCGCCCAGCAATACAGACCCACCATCGGGAACTGTCACCGACGTGAACGCCTGCTGCAGCGAGATCTCGGGCAGATCGATTTCCACCAGGCTTGCCGCATTGTTGAGAGTTCCGAGACTGATGGTCACGGTAGAGATCACACCATTGATGAGACTGGCCAAAGTCGGACGCACATCGACGGTGATGTAACGGCGATCGGCAGAGATCACCGGTCGCACATCCAGCACCACCCCGTCCTGGAAAGTATCGATCACCGGGTCAGCCACCTCGGAAACCACCAGTCCAGTACCTCCGGAAACCAGCTCGTAATCCTGAACATAGGAACGCTGAGTGATCACCGAAACGTGAACCCGCTGACCGTTGGAAGCGGTCACCTGAGGTGCAGTGACGATTCGTGCCGCTCGCTGTTCCTGACTCGCACGGATGATGGCGTTGATCTGGAACGGATCGAGCCAGGTCACCTGCATCGACAAGCCACGCAAAGTGGCGTTGAGTCGATTACCACGTGCGGCTCCGACAAACCCGTCGAGGATGTGCTGCATTCGCCCAGCAGTTCGATCCTGCCCCATGATCAGTGCAGGATCGGTGGGATCCCCTAGATTGTTGAATCCGATGTCTGAGCCACCGGTTCCAGAAGCATTCAGGTTGCCATATGCAGTACCAAAACCCTGTCCGGGAGGCTGCCCGAGGTTGCGAGAATCAACTCCGATATCCTCCAGGAAGTCCTCAACCATGTCGATAAAGCGTGCCTCAACCACGACAAAGACGTCGCTGTTGGCCCGCAAGTTCTCGAGGAAATCCATGATGGAAAGGTGCAATTCCCTGGTGGCTGTGACGAGGATCTGTCCCTTATGACCGCTGATGGTCGAACCGGACTCATCCCAGATATCTGTTCCACCGGTCGATTCCTGGATCAACTCGACCAGATCATCCGGAGTCAGTTCAGCATCTTCTTCCTCGTCGAATCCTCCGAAATCGAAGGGGTTACTACCCCCTCCTTCTTCTCCACCATCGTTACTGGTGACCCGAATCGAAGGACCAGGGAAATCACGGATCTTGTTGAGGATATCGGTGACGTTGTAAATCTCGAAAATGAGGTTTCCGAAAGCGTTTTCCGGTTCCGTGATGAACAGAATGTTTTCACGGAAGGTGTACGCCTTTCCGGTCGACTTCATGATGAGGTCCAGCGCCTCTCCCAGTTTCACTCCTTCAAGTGAAAGATTCACCGGCACATCGGCGCCCTCGATCTCGTTATCGATCTGGATGTTGAGATCACTGACACTACGAAGGAAAGCCACTACCTCTGCGAGGTTGGCATCGGGGAAATCGAACGAGGTCGATCCGGAAGCCAGTGTTCTACGGATCTTGCGAATCTCCGGTGATTCCTCGAGGTTATTGGAGGAAAGCCCGCTCAGCCGCTGCTGCACTTCACCTTGCCAGAAATCACGTGAATCGGGAAAGCGGAACGGATCTTCGTAAGGGATCGCCGATCGCTCGAGGTCTTCCCAAACGCGAGTCTCTTGCTCCTTGTTACGGGAGAGGTAATTGACATACCGATGAGATGCCATGTACTCCTGCGCTCGCTCCTGCAGTCGTCTGGCAGCCCCATTCTGAGGGTCAATCTGAAGAATCGTCTTGCACAGTTGCGAGGCCTCGCGGAAGTCCTCACGGACCATCGCGTCCTCGATCCTGTCCATCAGGGTGGAAATCCGCTCGATGCGACGTTTCTCCGCCTCAGAGGTCAGACGCTCCGCCTCGCGAATGGCAAACACTTCACGATCACGGCGATTGGTTTCTTCGCTGCTGATCTTCAGGTTTCGGGCACGGTCGTAGAGGGATTGTGCCTCCTCCTGCATGTCCGAGACATCGACCCCGTACTCGAACCAGATCAGTCTTTCTCTGGCTCGCTGCAGCAGATCGAGAGCTTCTTCAGTCCGATTCTCCTCCAGCGCAGTTTTACCCTCTGCCAGGAAGCGAGTCGCTTCGCTGAGACGCTGCTGCTCGAGAACCTTGACCTCTTCACCAAACTGCTGAAGCACCGTGAGGATCTCACCATCACGACGGCCCAGGAACATCAGGCAGCGTGCCAGATTCTTCTTGGCTTCCTGCAGGCTCGGATCGCTATTCAGAGCTCTACGGTAAGCGCGCTCCGCAGCAGAGTAGTCCGCTTCTGCAAAGAAACGATCTGCCTGGCTCACCAACCACTGGGCAGTTTTGCGCCGCTCCTGTACCTCAAGCGAGATATCGTCAGCGATCTTTCCCACCGAATCATCAGCGTCTTGGCTCGCTGAAGATGTGCGAGAAGCGTCTTGGCTCGCTGAAGATGTGCGAGAGAAGAGATCCTGCTGGGAGTCGTCCGCAACAGCTCTAGGTGGCTCCAGCGCTACCTCAGTCGGCGCAGCCGCTCGAACCCCGTCAGAGCTTCCGCTGCAACCGGATAGCGATGTGACGAGGATTCCAGCGGACAGGAGTCCGCACAGAACCACTGCGAAATTTGTAAACGCACGTGAAATTGAAACACGTGTACTTGAAGCTTGGGTCTCGTTCACGAGAGCACCCTTTCTTTTTTCGCCAGCATCTTCTTGGTGAAGAAACAGACGAGCTCGACATTTAGCGATCAAATTACAGCACGGCACGAAAACAACCGTTTTAGTACCGACTCAAATTCTTCACTCCAGCGGAACTTCCGGCTGGGCAAAGGCGATGTTCACGATTTCTTGTCTGGCACAGATGTTCAAAACATCGATGACATACTTGTACGGTACTTCCTTGGCAAAGTCGATGACCACTGGCAAGGAGCCGTTGCCATCGAGTGGAACGTATCTCGATTTCATGCCGCTGATGTAATCCTCGATGAAGTTGAGGTCAGGACCAGCAACTCCGGTAAATTGCTCGTAATCCGATTCCAACTGCTCATTTAGCGGTACCTGGGACTGATCGGCCCAGGCGATCACTTGCCCCCCCTGGTTCATCAGGGTGATCCTGCACGTCTCTGACAGGATCGGGCGGCTATTAGATTCGCCACGATTTTTCGGTAAATAGGACCTCAGAGTGCCTTCAGGCATCTTGAATTTGGTCGCCAACATGAAGAAAATCAACAGGAGAAATACGACGTCGATCATCGATGTCATGTCGGTTTCCACTTCTCCGGGATCGCCTTTTGCTTTTTTACGTCGGGCCATCGTATCTCCTTTCCATTCTCATCGTTCTTACCATTGGTTCCACCTCAGCCATCAAGGCTGATCGGAGTAAGGATCTTCCAGTCTCTCGTTGATCGCAGAGCAACTGACCTGATAGATCCCCGCTTTCTGACAAGCGCCAAAGATGCTGTGTATGTTTCCGGCATCGGCTCCCTGATCACAGCGAATCGTCACATGCAGAGTGGAAAGTTTTTTGCCTGATGGATTATTCGGGTTGTCCTCGAATTTCCCATGCGCAGCCACTTCCCCTTTCAGTTCGGTCTCCAGTTCTTTCGGAGTCAACGGCGATCCATTCATCAACTGAATGATCTGCTTGTTTTCCTTATCGAACGACACGTTCACCACCAAAATCACCTGATCTGGTTGTGGCTCCTCAACCTTCGCTTCATTCGCAACCGGCAAGATGACCACCGCCTGCTGGACCGACAACTCGGTCACTACCATGAAGAAAACGATGAGCAGGAACACGATGTCGATCATCGGGGTCATGTCCATTTCAACACCGTAGTCAGTTTTTTTGGCTCGCTTCGATGCCATCTCTACTTCTCCAGCAATCTATTCACTGAGCCTGGTGATCGTCGAACTGTTCCATCAATTCTGTAGCCACGCTACTCACTTCAACTGCGGCAGCTTCAATTTTGGTCTTGAAGATGAAGTAAGCGACGGTCATAGGAATCGCCACGATGAGCCCCATCATCGTCGTCATCAGCGCTTGTGAAATCCCCTGCGCCAGGTCCTTTGGTTTCGGCGAAGTCTTACTCATGGCGATGACGTTGAACGCCGTCACCATGCCGATCACGGTACCCAGTAGTCCGAGCATCGGAGAAATGGCCGCAATCAAGGAGATGAAACTGATCTTTCGGTGGAGATCCGCAGATTCAACTTCACCGGCTTCCTCCATCGCATCCTGAATCTCGTCATAGGGGCGGTCGATCTTGGGTAAACCTGCAGCCAGTACACTGGAAAAGTAACTGGGTTGCTGCTCACACGCATCGAGAGCCGACTCAAAATCGCCCGTTTCGAACAGCCCTTCCACATGACCGACCAGTTCCGGGGGTACCAGAACATCGCGGCGCATCTGGATGGCATTCATGATGATCAAGGTCACTCCCACAATCGAGAGCAATATCAGGATCACACCCACTGCTCCGGCAGCCTTGATGTTGTCCAGCACAGATACTGTCGTCGGCGCAACTTCCTGAGCATGTACTTCCTCAGTGAATGCGACGCCGAGTGTGATCAACAGTAGAGCCAGCACTGCAGTTCTTCCGCAGGTGGTACTCAACTTCTTCATCGTCTTGATTCCTCTCAACAGTCCCGGAAACACCGGGAAAACTGAATCGACAATTAATCTAATGATTCCAAACAGAGTTTGGTGCCAACTTTTGTAACCTCTGGGTCAATTCTTCGACTCTATCGTTCAATCCAAGTTCCTTGGCAGCGCTCTTGGCCCGAAACAACGATTCCGCGAGGATGTCACCATTGCCAGTGGTAGCGATCACCGCAGCCCTGAAGTAGCGAATCAGTGCCCATTGCAACTGAGTTCGATCGCCACCCGCCTGGCCATGACTGGCTCTTCCCCAGATCAACCATGCCCTCGCTCTGGAAGCGGTTGTTGCTGTGGAATTTCGATCACGATTTTCCAGCACTTTTTGGCGAACAGTATCGGTCGCGGAAGACCATTGTTTCTGTCCCAACTGACAACTGGCATATCCTAGCCACGCAACGGTGCCCATCGAAGCCCCTGCCTGAGAATCGTTGGCGACCGCGGAGAACAGTTCACGAGCTTCGGTCCATTTTTCCTGGGCGAGCAACACCTCTGCCTTGCCCAGGGTCCCTCCCTGGATCCACTTCTTGCCCAGGTCTCCCTGGGCCAGTGGCTGGAGTGCCTGCAAGGCATCGGACCACTTCCCGGAACTCTTGTAGGCGGCCGACAGGCCCATCCGGGCGTACGGCACATAGAAGTCCTTTTTCGGCTCGTATGCTGCGATGAAGGCATCAAAAGCACCAATCGCCGCAGTCAGTTTCGAGGAATCTTGCTGTCCCAGACGTAGTAGCGCCTCTGCCAGAAGATAACTGGCATTGGACCGATGACGGTCGGCTCCCTGACTGCTGGCAGCTGTCAGAGCGCTCACCGCTCCTTCCAGATCTCCTTGCTCAAGCGCCCCACGCCCCCGGGAGAGATTAGCAGGCTCTCCGGAGAAGCGAAGTTCCAGCACCTTTTCGGAGGAGAGTTTCTGGGCAGTGCTGACCCCGGGTAACCGGTACTCGACCTGTTCCCAGGTAGCGGTCGAGATGGTGACCCCCTCGTAGTTCCTGCCTCCTGTGACGATGATTTCATCGGCACGAACAGAAGAGTGGCCCACCAGTCCACTGGTGAGTACGGCGAATACGGTCAATATCCATCGACTCCACCCTTGAGCTGCGTGAGCGGTCAGAACGAGACTATTTTCTAATTTCATCAATTCGTCTTTCATCGTCACTGGCAATCTTTTTCCAGTTGATCAAATCGTGGCTGAAGACTCTCGGGAGCGAACGCTGAAGTTTCCCCTCCAGCCTTCAATCTGCGACTGCCGATCAGTCCTATCACCTGCTCGCACTGCTTTCTGGCCTTCATTACTTCCAGGTATTGAAGCCAGGTAGACCAGTAATCGCGCTCAAATAGTGGTGGAATTCCACCTCCAAAGAGCAACGACTGTCTCCTCTGATCCAGGATCGCCAGTGCCGATCGAAGATCATCCGACATCATCTCGAGGCGACTATCATCACGATCTGCTTCATACAGACCACGATTCGCAGATGCTCGTTGAACCAGCACAAATGGAGCATCTGGATAGGCGCCGTTGTAGGTGTCATCGGCATATTTGTCGATCAGGTCATCGAGACTCGCGAGGGCGTCCCGATGCTTTCCAGCAGCGTTGGCTGCCTTGGCGAGGAAGTAAGCCACCCCGATATCAAGAACGGGATCACCTGCGCCCTTCGCATCGTTCTGTGCCTCTGCCAGCATCGTGGCCGCTTCGTTGGAAAACTTTGCATCGATCAGGATCGAGGCCAGGCCCAGTTTCACTGCTGGCGCTGCCTGGTCGAACTGGGAACCGGGCAACTGGATCCACTCCAGCACCAGTTCTCCCGCACGACGAGAATTCGCCACAGTTGACGAAACCTTGCAAGCCTCGATGAGGTAGTAGGTTCCGGCCACCAGGGAGTGTTCCGTCGACCAGTTCTTACGAATCTCAGTCAGGCTCTTCTCGGCCTCTACCAGTTGCCCTTCGGCACAGAGGATTTCGTGCAAGAGCAAGATCGCTCCCTCACGATAAACACTGCTTCCCGACAACTCCTCGAGCACTGGCTTGAGCGCCTCGATGGCGGAGGAGGGGTTCTTGCCCCGATCACTCCAGTAGATACGACCCAATTCAAAGCGAAGAGAAGATTCTCCAGAGACATCGCGATCGCTGCGAGCATCCGCCAGCAGTGCTCGTATTTCACCGGCGGCATCACGAGTTCCCTGTTCCAAATCGGTACTCAATCGAAAGAGGCAACGTGCTCCCGCCGCTCGAGCTCGATAGAAAAACGGAACCGTCATTTCTCCCGCCCCATCGTCATACTTCGAGGCGATTCGACGGAACAGGTCACGTGCATTGCTGTATTCTCCTCGGTCCTCAGCCTCACTCGCTTGCTGCAGTTTTAACTGCTCGCTACCGAGGCCCTGGGAGTTGTCAGCAAAGAGTTTCTCAGCGACCGGAATCAGTTCAGCCCAAGCACCACCGCGGTCACTTCCCAGATCCCCAACGATGGCAAAGAAGTTCTGGCTGGCCATCGCCACGATATCGCTCTCGGGGTATTGTTCGACCAACACCTGGTACGCGATGGCCGCTTCTTCGACACGGCCCAGGGCATCACAGGACTCGCCAATCTCGTAGAGGGCTTTCGCCTTCCATTGCCGAGAGATCTTGTCGTCATTACGACAGCCGAGCGCCCTCTTGGCTGATTCTGCCGCCTTCAGCGGCTGACCTCGGTCGCGAAATCCTGCAGCGGCACGAACATACAATTCGGGTGTCAAATTCCCGACATTCATCTCGAGCAGACGACTGATTCCGCGAGCCAGACGATCGAGAGTTTCACGAGTGGAGGAAGGGTCGGCCTTCCAGTTGTCCACCGTGTCGTAACTTTGAATCAGTTGCGCCATCAAGGACAGTCCAGTGCTTCGATCACCACCGGCGATTCGCGAGATCGCCTCCTCAACATCCAGCACCGCCACCAGTGGAGCGATTTCTGGATCTTCTGGAGTACTGCGGTATGGAAAATTGGGGTCCACTTCCTCGTAGAGGTACTCGAGTAAATCGAGTGCTTCAGTGGCCATCGATGCTCGGTTGTATGCAGCCAGCGATCCCGCGAGGGATTCGACTCTCATACTGCGTATGAATCGGATGACTTCCGGGTCATAGGGAGGGTCTCCACTCGGCTCAATATCGACCAGCAGTTCCAGTTCAGCGGCGGCTTCCTGCGGGTGCCCTGAAGCCGCCAGAGCCTTACCGTAGATCAACTGTGCACGATAGCGCCGGGCGAAGTTATCGTATCGAAGGTCGACAAATTGCTTGGAGAGAAGTGCCAGTTCGTCGAACAATGCCGACTTGGCCGCCGATTCGTCCGCCAACAATCCGCAGTACACCTGGATCGCCGACAGTTCCTGGAACTCCCAGAGATCTCGGATCTGCACCTTCTCCACCAGGGTTTGTGCCAGAGTTCGCTTACTCTCGGAGTCCTTCTCGGCAATCACCTTGGCCTGAATCAAATCCACATCCGAGTTCTGGATACGAATATTATCTTTCAGAATCCGTCGCACCTCGTCCTCCCAGAGTCGATCGCGTTTCTCGATGAAACGCTGTCGATCGGAAGGGCTGGTGGCGAACACCGCCTCGGTATTGGCGTCACTGAGGCGCAGCATGGCAGCCAGTACGGCTTCCAGCTTCGCCCCCTTCGAGCGCATATGATTGGGATACTTCTTGGCCAGAACTCGAATCGATTCTTCGTAGCCATCGATATCACCCTCGACTCGAGTCGCATCGGCGAGGTAGTACTCCAGGCTCGCTCGAGCAGAAGAACTCGCCGTTTTCTTGCGAGAGTCGATCCAGATCCGCGCCAGATCAGGGCTGTTGTAGGAGATGAGTAATTCGCGGAGCAGCGATTGCTCTTCAGAAGTGAGGTCACCACGCCCGAGGCTCTGTGCACCGACCGCGGACGTCGCTAGAAGCGACATTCCGATCGAAACACAAAGCAGTGCAATGCCTCGAAGGCGGCACTGCCCTGTTCGGTTACATGATTCCATCAATTCCACTCCCGCCTCCCCGTCGCGGGCATCGACATCTCTGTCGTGCGATTTGTCACTCAGTAGGCTCAGTTAAACCTTTTGGACTCTTCGTCACGGATCACCGTGATTTTCGAACTGATGAGTACGAACAGGTTGGACTGCATCCGCGCCTGACCCTTTCGACCCAACAGGAAATCGAGGAAGGGCAATCTCGAAATACTCGGGATCCCGACCTGTGCATCCTGCGTCACGGTTCGTTTGAGGCCACCGACCAGCACGGTTCCACCGTCCGGAATCGTCACGGTGGTCTTGATATTGGTGACCGACAACACCGGGAACTCGACCCTCAGATTGGTCAGCCCCAGGGTCAACACCTTGAAACGAGATGGCAATTGCACCGCTAGCGTCGGCTCGATCTCCAGGATGACGTACTTCCGGTCATGACTGACGGTAGGACGAACCTGCAGGATGGAACCCGCATTGAGGATCCCGATGACGGGATTGATCACCGGAACCACTCCGGTCTGATTCACTTCTGCGTCCTCGATGTAGGCACTCTGGTCCACCACGAGAGAGTGGGAGATCTGGGTATTGAATGCCGTCACCCGTGGCGCATTGAGCCGCCTGAACTGCTGCGACTTCTGGTTCGCCTCGAGGATGGCCTCGAGTGCGTAGGAATCGAGTACGTTGTACTGCAGGGCAAATCCACCACGATTACTGATCTCGAAGGGCGAGACGGAAGAACCCAGTGGAAGCGAAAATGCATTGTAAGCCGCGGCTCGCACATCGATCTCACCCTGTGCGTCGACGATTTCGAAACCGGAAGCGATTTGCGCACCCGCACCATCGGTGTCACTGATCGGGTTGGGCAGGTTGGAGTTGAAGGGGTTTCCGTAATCGACCCCAATCGATTCCAGGAAGTTGTCCTGGAGGTCGATGAAGCGGGCTTCCACGGTCACCATCACTCCGGTGGACTTACGCAACGCGTCCAGCAGTTGGATCAACTTGCGATGGTTTTCCAGCGTCGTACGAGCGACCAGTTTTCCATTCTGATACTTGACGCTCTCCCCGTCCGGCTCACCCTCGTCGCCGAACAGTGCGGTGATCACCAGTTCGACCAGCAAGTCGCTGTCGAGAGTAGTTTCCTGGGTGTCTTCTTCTCCGCCGAGATCAAACAGCCCTCCTCCGCCTCCAGCATCTCCATCCTGGCTCGACTGAAGTGCCAGTTTTGGTGCTCTGAAATCGGGGTGGTCCTTGGTGATGTCGGAGACCTCATAGAATTCGAGGAACAGATCATTTCGCACCGAATCGGATGGACCGATGAGAACTGCTCCTGAACGGATGACGTAGGAGAAAGGCGGATCGTTCCCTGTAAGAACCAGCTTGAGAACGTTCTCCAGGGGAAGGTCCGTGACCTCGGCCAGGCGGACGAGACCGTCGCCACCTTCAATCGCATCGCGCGCTTCCTTGGTCAAAACGAAGTTAATTCCAGAGAGGTCAGATAGGAACTCCATCACCTGGCCAAACGGCTCATCCGGGAACTCAACGCTGGCGACCCGGACTCGCAACTTGCTCCGGATGCTTTTTTCCTGTGGGCTCTCGGTCGCTTGCAGTCTCGTTTCGAGCGACTGCTCCCGGCGCAGAATCCGGCTCCAGTCTTCTCGTGATGGGAAGTTAAAGATCTCGGTGTAAGGGATCTCGGACTCGAGTTGAGAGATAAAGGTTCGGTCCCATTCCAACGATGTTTGCATTCCCGTATCGAGAACCTCGTACATGTGGCGCAAGTCCGCAGCTTCCCTGCGCAACGCTCGTACGTCTTGACGAGAAGGATCGAGATTCAGAACGGTATCGCAAAGATCGATCACCCCTTCGTAATCTCGTTCCGAAAAGAGTCGTCGAGCTTGACGCAGGACTTCTTCGATTCGATTCTGGATGAAAGACACGGAACGAGCCATCTCCGACTCCGCTTGGGAGAGGATCCGTATTTCTTGTTCGCGTCGAGCCGAAGCGACCGATTGCTGACGCAATTCCGTGGCTTCCTGTTTCGATTGCTTGGCTCGGTTTTGCAGATCACTGAGGTCGAAATCGAAGGGGAACCAGCGGATCCTCTCCAATACCTGATCAAAGATGTTGATCGCCTTATCAAAGTTGTCATCGTCCATCGCTCGGCGACCGTTGAGATAAAGGCGGTCGAGTTCGAAAACGTCCTGCTGAAGGCGGACATTCTTCTCCTCCACCAATCGACGGCGCAGATCCTGGATATCACCACTACGATCGCCAAGGATCAGTAGCACTGTTTCCAGTTTTTGACGAGCATCTGCATTGCCCGGATCGAGGCGCACTGCTTCTTGCAACTTCTCCTCAGCCTCGACATACCGGAGTTCGTTCATCAACTTCTGAGCCGCCCCACTGGCGGACTGAGAAGCCTTCACGCGCTCCTGGCCATCGAGGGAGATATCGCGGATCAGTTCATCCACCTCGCCAGCCTGGAAGGCGTGGACGGGACTCGCCGTTTGGCAAACGAGCAGCAAAAGGTACGCGAAGAGCAGCACACTGATTCGCGCAAAGGATGCTCGTAAGATATTCGTCATCGATCTCTCCTTGCTTCACACGGTCAATTTTCGGTCCCCGGATCGAAGGAGCCCCACAGGGGAGTTCCCGTTTCGCCGAGGTGCATCCAGAGACCGGCGGTTCCGATCTCGTAATTTCTCTCTGATCTCTTTCTGATCAGGGTCTCCGAAGAGGATTCTTCAGATCTCCTGTCAGCCACCCGAGATCGCATCCGACGATCCCGGTCACAGTCAAAGTCGCTCGCTGTCAAATTCGCTATCGCTACGAAACTTTAAACATGTAATCTTCTCACCGAACATGCCGCTGCGCGTGTCCATGATCGGCTCTTTGATCAATCGTCACCACCGCCGAAGAGACCGCCACCGCCACTGGGTCGTGGACGTGCGGGTTTGGCCGGTGGGGCTTCGACGGAATCGTCCTCTATAGCATCTGCTGAGGTTTCATCACCCATCGGTTCGTCCGCTGGATCCGCATCGGTATTGACCCAATCACTGGGATCGAGCCGCTGCGGGTCACCATTGTTCTTGAGATACATCCGCTTCCCCGCAGAGTTCTTGAGAACGACGGTTCGCCCATCTGCGGTGTCCTGGATTCGCTCGAGGCGATATCCCGTGCCAAACAGTTCAGCACCAGCCGTTCCCTGTGGACTCTCGGTGATGATTTTGGTATTTCGCTTGGTTTCGCCAGAGGCCCAGTCCCAAACGGTATTTTGAACCGTCACACGCCCTGGGACAAAGTTTCCTCCACCATCCAATTTTCCGATCTGAGCACCACTGACGCGCCAGATCGCATTGGCCGGATAAAGGACAGAAGCGCTGGGTCCTGAAGTGACCACGTCGGTTCCACTGGCGAAGGGAACAGAACTGGTCGAGCGAGCTCGCATGGTGATGCGATAACTATAGGACTTGCCCGTCTCCAATCCCGAGTCGAACTCCGCAACAAAGTCTGCGCCGGTCTGGACCGAGGAAAAGGTCGAGACCTTGGACCACTCCGATCCCCCCTCGCTCATCTCTAGATTGCAAGAAACCACGTCGGCTCGCTCAAAGATGCCATGACGTCCGCTGACCCTGTGCAAGGTCGACTTGCTACTTCCTTCACGAATCACTTCCACCTTGGCAATCCAGCCTGGAGCCAGTTCTGGTGGAAGGATCACAGCAGTTCGGAACAGTTCCAATCGAGCAGGACGGCGATAGAAGACCCACTCCGGAATCTTCGTTTCCCCCTGGAAGGAGAAGGCCTTCTTGACCTCATTTTCGACTTCAGGAGCAGCCTGATTTCCGACCGATTGTTGCGCCTGAGTGCTTTGGATCTTCCCTGTGGCATTGGTGATCGCATCGGAGATTTCGGCCCCCTGATCGCCAATGAATGCCGAAGAAGCGAATCCAACCAGCAGTAAAACCACCGCAGCACCGATGGCAATCTTGTCGATGTTTTGCACTTATTGCCTCGTTCCTACTGACTGCCCGCGGCAACAACGCCGGCGGGCACATTCATTTCAAGGAGTACCCAGACGACAGGTTCAGAAGCGAGCCCATCGGCTCCTTCTTCCACTTCCTCCACCACCTCGTAAATCAGTCCCTCTCTGGTCTTCGCCAGAGAGAACTTTTGGATTTCGAAGTCGACATAAGTATGGCGCAGCAATCCGTCGATTAATCCACCGACGCTTGCCGGCGGCAACTTGGCCAGGAAGGAGATAGGGATCCCGCCCTCGCTCTTCTCCTTGGAACTGGACTTTTTGCGTTGCTGATTGATCTTCAGCCCATCGTCAGCGATGGACGCTCCCCGGATGGCGAGGACCCGATCGACAAGGTCCTTCTGAATCCGCCACACTCGCTCGTAACTCTGCAGTTGGTCGGGGTCGGCGAGGTTGTCCTGAATCTTGAACGGGAAATCCTTGGTCTCCCCCGCATATCCAGTGTGATGGACATAACGACTCACCAGCAAACCAAAACTGTCACGGTATCGAGTGGACCAGGAACTCAAATCTCCGACCGCGCCCTCGGTGAAGAGGTTCGCTCGATTGATGTGAAACTGTTCCGCTTTGGCGATTTGTTTGTCCCAGTTGAGAAGGAAGTCTCTCTTTGCTTCTACCAGTTCCGAGGTGGGTAGATCGTCCGGGCTCATCTTCGCGTACTTCTCGATATCCCTTTTGGAACTCTTCAACTTCTTGGTTACAGATTCGTACTCAGTCATCTTTGGCATCACGAACAGGGCAAAAAGTATCACCCAGCCGACCAAGATGACCCCGAGTAGTGACCAGAAAACCTTGTCGTTCATCTTGCCCCCCTATTCATTCTCAGTTTCGGAATCGATGTCGATCCCTGGAAGGGGTGGATGAATCCAACGGATTTTCCACGGATAGAGGTTGGTACCATGATTGAGTGTCGCATCTGTCTTGGTTCCTCGTCCGCCTCCGACCTTGATCCCCTCGGACTTCAAGAACATCAGCATCGTTTCGGCAAGAACCGTTCTCTCGACTCTCGCGGTTCCAGCGTCCGCCTCACCAAAGAGTTCGGTCAATCGCTTCTCGATGGGAGCGACGATCAACTGATTCAACTTCTCGTCATTGGATGCGGCATTTCCCGCATCGTAGCGGAAGCCATGGACGACCACCTCGTAACGGTCCTCAAAGACCCGAACACCGCTATCTTTACCTGAACTGGCTTTTTCGAGCACCACTCCATCCGCAGTGACCACGATCTTGCGGATATCGAGTCCCGCCAGCCAGGTCTTCTGTCCATTGAGGATCTCCTGGTCCGCTTCGATATTGCGCAGAACACTATCCTTCTCAGGACCGTCTTCCGCCCTCTTCGACAGGACATTGGCACCCAGTTCGGCGGGAACCACCGATCCAACGATGCCGAGGATTTCGCGTGGCATCAGCCGTCCAGTTCCTCTCGCCAGCAAAACGCCCTGTTTGGTCAACATCTCCTTCGAGTCGTCGCCAGTCAGCTCGTCGAGCCGATCCTCATTCTTCTTCAGTTCCTTGACGATCCCCGCCTTGGAGAGAACCGCCTCTGCATCTCGGATCTTTCCTCCGAAATTCAGACTGAAGAACAGGATCAAGATGTAAAGGCTCGCTGCTGCGACCAGCACTTTCTTCTTCTTCTTCTGGAACTCGACCGCTTCCCGCTTCTCCTGGGGGAGCAGGTTCAAGTCGACTTCCGCCAGACCAAGTCCCTGAAGAGCACCGCCGATGGCAGTGCAATAGGTTGCCGTCTCCTGCTGAATTCCAGAAGGTAGGGCATCGGTCCCGATTCTCACTCTTGCCAGGTTCTTGGTCAGTTGGACACGGATTCGAAGATTCTCTTCAAGAAACTTCCGCAGACCTACCAACTTTGAACTGCCGCCAAACAGGAACAGATCTTCGATCTTGATCTCTCCCACTCTGGACTTGAAGTAACCGATGGAACGGTTGATCTCACTGACAAGATCACGCAGCAGAGGTTGAACCTCTTTGAAGATCTTTGCCGCATGCTCCGATTGAGCCGCAGTCACCTTGAGGTTCTCGGCCTCCTGTTCGGAGCACCCAAATTTATCCTGCAATGCTTGTGTGAAGTCTTTGCCGGCAATCGGTAAGGAACGGAACCAAAAACGGGAACCGTTGACGATAATCAAGTCGGTGTGATCGGACCCGATCTCCAAAGCGACGATCGGTCGAGTCGGGCGCAGGTCGAAACGAATCAGGTTCAGCAGACCCACGTTACCCAGGGTCAGCACGTCCACTTCCAACTCGTCCTGGGAGTAATCGACCAGCAGATCAGAAATCTCTTCCGATCGAACTGCAAAGATTCCTACTTCTTTTTCACCATCCTCGGTATCGCCACTGACATGGCTTCCCCAGATCACTTCATCGATCGGTAATGGGATGTTCTGTTGCGCCTCGTATCCGATCAACTCGTCCAGTTTCTTGCCCGCCACCGGCGGGATCGGAATGAAACTGGTCAATGCGGAGCGACTTGGCAACGTCACGACGAGCGCACCTGAAAGATCATACTGTGCAGCCAGCGCAGAAACCGCTGCAGCAGAGGAATCGACCTCGGAACCACCTGGATTATCGATCTTTGCGGCGGCGACAACTTCCGCACCATTTCCAGATCGCTGAAGTTTCACCGCCTTGAGGGACGTGCGTCCCGCATCGATGCACCAAACTTCATCAAAGTCGGACATGAATACCTCTCTCTAACGATGGGCAAACACCGTTACGCCTTCACAGCATGCAATCACGGTCAAACAAACAATGCCCCGCAGTGATCTGCCGATCCAAAAGGAGCGTCAGATCACAGGGCTGCAACTCTGCGCACATCCAAAGTTCTGGTCACGCCAGGAACTAATTGCGCATAGTTTCCGTTCCCCCGTAGGGATCACAGAGTTAGAGGAACCCAACAGTCGCTGCTCCATCTGCAAGATCGATTCGCTTCACTACTGACCGCTTTGAAATCAGTTACCCATCGCTCGGATCTTGTAGAACCGTCGACACGCTTCGCCAGAAAGGACCGATATCGATCCACTCCGGACGATCCAATTTCAGCGCAGTCATCGAACGAATAACTCGCCACGATGTCCACAACCCCTGTCGGACGGAGGTTGCCCTCCGCATCGCTCCGTGCCTGTAGGGTTCCGTTCCCGATGCCAGCATGAGCCTTGTTCGAAGGCCTACTGGAGGGTTCGGTCCCGAGTCACGGGGCGCATTCCTTCCCTGATCACGGCTCACGTCTGAACTCCACTGCCGCATCAATTCTGGGCCGATGGCCACGGCAGCGGGAGATCGAAACGGTCCCCGGGAAAACGGAGTATAGATCCCTGAGGGAGTGAGTCAACTTGCCTCAGGATATGGAGTTGACCCCTCAGAGTGACGGTCGAAGTTTCAAGCGCGGGGACCAGGTGGGGTCAAGCCCAGAGCCTCGATGACTCGCTGTAGATCGTGCCAGCACTCGGCCTTGAACTGCGGCTGACCCAGCAGAAAAGCAGGGTGGTAGGTGGCCACCACGGGAATTCCCCGCCAGATATGGCCCTGACCCCTCATATTCGCCAGAGAAGTCTCCTGCCCGGTGAACCAGCAGGCAGCGGTACGCCCGAGAGCCACGATCATGGTCGGTTTCAGCTGGTCGATCTGCGCCTCCAGATAGCCCTGACACGCAGCCACTTCCTCAGGTTGGGGCTGGCGATTTTCGGGCGGACGGCACTTCAATACATTGGTAATGTAAACCCGGTCACGAGAGAGTCCCAGCGCCGCGATCATCCGATCGAGCAGTTGCCCGGCCGGACCGACGAAGGGCTCCCCACACCGATCTTCTTCTTCAGCCGGGGCATCGCCCACCAGCAGTAGATCTGCCGAAGGGTCTCCGACTCCGAATGCGGTCATATTTCGAGTTTCGCACAGGTCACAATCTCGACACTCTGCGACCGTTGCCGCCTGTTGCTCCAGCGAACCCTTCGAAGTGGCAGCGGCCTGCACACTGCTGGAATCGACCCCGCTGGAATCGACCCCGCTGAACTGCGGAGCAGTGCGAACCCGTTGAATCCCCCATCCGAGCAATCCTCGTAAATGGGGCTCAATACCCAGATGTAGCGGTTTCCCTCTCTGATCGCTGGATTCGGTGGCTGGATCTTCAAGATTCAACGCTGCCGCTCCTTCCCGATGCCGATCGCCAGTTTCGTGGCGCTCATCTTCGGTCCCCTACGCTGATCGAGGATTCCATCGACCTCGACCCCACGGCGCAAAGTACCATCCGCATCATCGAATTGAACCCGCAGACCCTCGCGAGAAAGACCCTCGGCGACCGGTCTTTGATCCTCATTGGTCTGCTTGTCGCTGGCTTCCTTCTCGATCAGCACCTGAACTCGATCGCCGATGCGTCGATCGAGTTCTCGTTGCTGCAACTGCTCACAGAATTCACGGGCACGGATCATCCGTTGCTGTCTCGTCTCGATGGAAACATGGTCATCGAGACGGGCGGCGACAGTCCGGGGTCTGGGACTGTAGGGAAACAGATGCACCTTGACGAAACGTAGCCGATCGAGCAACTGCAGTGTCATCTCGAACTCCTGCTCCGTTTCGCCGGGGAACCCAACGATCACATCGGTGGCCAGGACCGATCCCGGCAGTTGCTGGTGGACCCGCTCCATCGCCTCGATGAACTCATCGATGCTGTAATCACGGCGCATCCGTCGCAGGATCCGCTCACTTCCACTCTGCAAGGGGACATGAAAGAAACGGCATAAGCCTCGATCTGCCTGGAAAGCGCCCAAAAAGGCCTCGGAGAAGGCCCCCTCCCCGATGGAGGAGAGACGCACACGGTCGAGGCCCGGAATCTGACGTAGATCCAGCATCAATCTCGCCAGACCATCTTCGAGACCACGGTCCAGACCCCATTGGCGCAGATGAATCCCGGTCAGGACCAGCTCGCGAAAGCCCCCCACCTCGACCAGTCGTTTCGCCTCTTCCAGTACCGGTAAATGATCTCGACTACGAGAACCGCCACGCAAGTATGGAATGATGCAGTAACTGCAGAAGGAATCGCAGCCATCCTGGATCTTCAGGAAGGCACGAGTTCGCCCCTCGAATCCGTGGATCTGGAGATCAAAGATCGCTCGAGAATTACGGCGTGGTTTCTTTTCAAGGAGAGGTGCCCCCTGGAGGACCTCGGCGACCCTGTGCTTCTCCTCATTGCCGATCAGATGCACCACCTGGGGAATCTTCTCGAGGCGAATCCTGTCATCGTCGCTGATACACCCGGTGACAATCACCTTGGCCGCCGGATTCTTTCGCGTCAGCGAGCGAATCTTCTCCCCGACCTTTTCGCCCGCCCGCTCGGTCACGGTACAGGAATTGATGATGAGCAGGTCTACCGCAGAAGGGTCGCGACTCTCCTGGTAACCGAGATCGATGATCTCCTCGCGAATTGCCTGGGTATCGTACTGATTGATCTTGCAACCAAAGGTGACAAAGGCACAACTCGGCATATCGCCTCCTTCCTGCGTCTTCAGCCATCCGTCAGGACTGAAGCGCCTCTCCCGTGACTCCACCGGCATCCTCGAGCCAGCAGTGGCTGCGATGAGCCTCGCCCACCGAGAATCCACTCGGGGCCTCGATACTGCAACGAGGTCCCGCACTGGGACAACGCGTGTGGAAGGTGCAACCGGGCGGAGGGTCGATCGGGGAAGGAACATCTCCTTCGAGGCGAATCCGATCCTTGCGCAGTCCTGGGCTGATTTCCGGCACTGCAGAGAGAAGTGCCTTGGTGTACGGGTGACGAGGATCTCTGTAGAGATCTTCAGAGGAAGCTTCCTCGACGATCTTGCCCAGATACATCACGGCCACTCGATCACTGATGTGCTCCACAACCGCCAAATCGTGTGCGATGAAAAGGTAGGAGAGATCCAGCTCATCCTGAAGGTCGAGCAACAGGTTGATGATCTGGGCCTGGATCGACACATCGAGGGCACTGACAGCCTCGTCGCAAACGATGAATTCGGGCTCGACCGAAAGTGCACGGGCGATCCCGATGCGTTGCCGTTGCCCACCGGAAAACTCGTGTGGATATCGATTGATGTGGTTGATGGCATCGAGACCGCAACGCTCCATCAGGTGTTCCGTCTTTTGCCGGATCTCAGTCTCACTACCCATTTTATGGATTCTCGGACCCTCGCTCAAAATTGAGCCCACCGTCATTCGCGGATTCAGCGACCCATAGGGATCCTGGAAGATGATCTGCATTCTCTTGCGCAGTTTCCGCAAGGCATCGCCTTCGCTGGCCAGTACGTCTTGCCCATCAAATCGTACCGATCCTTCTGTCGGATTCACCAGTTTGAGGATGGAACGACCGACGGTGGTCTTGCCGCAGCCAGACTCTCCGACCAGGCCAAGAGTTTCCTTCCTACCCAGTTGAAAGGAAACCCCGTCCACCGCCTTGACGTTACTGGTGACTCTCGAGAACACACCCGTTCGGATCGGAAACCACGTCTTCAGGTTCTCAACCTCGATCAGTGGTCGAACTGGATCACTCAACGCTTTCCCCCCGTGCTCTTGCTGCTTTCCCGATTCACCTGCTCGCGGTGAATACAGGCTACTTGATGAAGTTCTCCAACGGAGACCAGATCGGGCTCTTCGACGGCACACTCATCGGTCGCATAGGCACACCGAGGGCGGAATTTGCAACCACTGGGGAACTCGAGTGGGTTCGGAACACTCCCCTCGATCACTGACAGTCGGTCGGTACCGGAGCCCAGGCTCGGCATCGACTCGAACAGCCCAATCGTGTACGGGTGACGTGGATTCTCGAATAGTTGCTCGACTGGAGCTCGCTCCACCACCTTGCCTGCATACATCACTACCACGTCATCGGCATTCTCTGCGACCACGCCGAGATCATGGGTAACCAACAAGATCGACATGCCTGTTTTCTTTTGCAGATCCCTGAGTAGATCGAGGATCTGTGCCTGGATCGTCACATCCAGCGCGGTGGTGGGCTCATCTGCAATCAACAGTGAAGGATCACAAGCGAGAGCCATCGCAATCATGATCCTTTGCTTCATGCCGCCCGACAGCTGGTGCGGATAGTCATCGATGCGCGCCTCCGGAGAGGGGATTCCTACCAGCCGCAGCAATTCGAGACAACGTTCTCTTGCTTCGCCACGAGTCTTTCCCTGATGCAAGCAGAGCGCTTCACCAATCTGGTCGCCGACCCGGAAAACTGGATTGAGGCTGGTCATCGGCTCCTGGAAAATCACCGAGATCTCGTTGCCGCGGATCTTGCGCATCTGTTTCTCGTCGTACTTGAGCAGATCCTCACCTCGGAAACGGATCTCACCGTCGACGTACTTGCCAGGAGGAGTCGGAACCAGTTGCAAGATGCTCATGGCGGTCACCGACTTGCCGCAGCCAGATTCTCCCACCACTCCCAGCGTCTTCCCCTTCTCGATGGAATAAGTGACTCCATCGACCGCCTTCGCCACTCCATCGTCGGTATAGAACCAGGTTCGTAGGCCTTCGATCTCCAGCAGTGCTTGGCCCTCGTTCAACTGACTTCTCTCTTTCGAGCGATGGCATCGATCTCGACCAGGACGCCCTTCGGCAACGCCGCCGCTTCGATGCAGGCTCGGGCCGGAAACGGGGCATCGAAGAACTGGGCATAAACCTCGTTCATTGCGATGAAATTGGACATGCTGGAGAGATAGACGGTGGTTTTGACCACCTCGGAGAAATCACTCCCCGCCTCGGCGAGGACCTTTTGAAGATTCGCCAGCACCTGTCGAGTTTGATTCTCGATCCCTTGTGCCACGGAACCGTCTCCGGGCACGATGGGTATCTGACCAGAACAGTACACCCAACCATCGACCACCAGCGCCTGGGAATAGGGCCCGATCGCCGCCGGAGCCTCATCTGTATAGACTGCGACTCGTTCTTTTTGACTCATCTAGATCCTCCTGGTCACGGCAAAGGTTCCTGCACTGGAGCGGAATACTGACAACCAGCAGTGGGGAATCCTACCGCTGTGGCCCGCCAGATTCCACCGAGCCCGGTCCCTGAAACTCCTCAAGTCTTGAGGAGACCTCGACCGAGATCGGCTCTGGCAGGTAGGAACGGACGTCACCGCCGAAGGAGGCGATATCCTTGACGTGACGACTGGAGAAGTGGGAATACTCCAGAGAAGGCATGACAAAGACAGTTTCCGCCTCGATCTCCGCCGAGATCGAGCGATTGGTCAGAGCCATGGTGTATTCCGCCTCAAAATCAGCAAAGGTACGAATCCCTCGTAGCAGGATACGAGACCCCTCGCGACCGAGCAGATCGACCACCAGCCCCTTGAATCTCACCACCCGAACACCCGGAAGATCTGCAGTACATTGGCGAAGCCAAGCGACCCGCTCATCGGGGGTGAACAAGGTGTCCTTTTCACGGTTATCGGCGACCGCCACGACCAGTTCTCCGAACAGGCGCACGCCACGGCGCATCAGGTCAAGATGGCCCTTGTGTGGCGGGTCAAAAGTACCCGGATAGATGGCAGGTCCCTGCATCGAGTCTCCTTCTGCTCGCTGGATCGATGGCGCTCAGCGCATCCGGCCTGAACCGGTCGATCCGATCCTGGAGCCGCGCATCGCCCCCATCATCTCTCGCAAACCGATGTCGACCCTGAAGGTGGTTTCATCGACATCCCCGCGCTCCAGATCGAGGCTGAAGAGCATGCGGAAGGTGCGGAAGTTGCGGCCTACTTCCCACCACTGCCCGATCGTTTGATCATTCAGGGCATCGTACTCGACGAACAGACCGATGTCCCATCGATCAGAAGCGGCGGTTCTCCCCCCGATCAGATAGGTCTTGTGGGCCTCTGGACGCTCTCGCAGCGCCAATTCGAAGAGGCCGCTATCCAGGTCGAGCCAGCGAATACCGGCATTGCGTTCGATCGACTCTCCAACCCCGACATCCCGGGTGGATTCGCCAAACAGGCTCCAACCGGCGGTTCCATGGAGGACCAGTTCCGAGAAGATTAGCCCCCAGCGCTCTCCGCCGTTGTCGCGATCGGGATCGGGATAGAACAAGGCATCGACTCTCGCCTCCGCCAACGTTCGAGTTCCGAGTCGCTGAATCCGTTCCCGATCACTGCGGGAATCCCGAGTTTGCAATCTCTGTACCAGCGACAGGTGAACCTGGTCAAAGTCTGTCAGTGCATCGATCTCGTCGATCTGGACCGGAACATCGAGCGAGGCGATGGAACTATCGAAATGACTGGAGAAATTCGCCGTCAAATCGACGACGTGACGCAGGCCATCGATGCCCCATTTCGAATTCTTCACCTCGAAGACTCGCGACAGTCGGGTGGCTCCCTGCACCCCAGCATGGAACAGAGTCCGATGCTGAGAATCGTAATCGATCGAATTCCAGCTGGTATAGCGGACTCCAGCACTCGGCACCCATCGCATCCATCTGGAGAGCCCCAGCGGCAGGCTGAATTCGGTGCGCAGATCGGAACGCTTCGAGTTCAGTTCTGGATCGACAGATCCCTCCTCGGGGAGCCATCTCAACGTCGACAGGGTCAGGTCTGAATCCCACCTCAGCATTCCTGCGAGACTGGCATCGAGCGAGTGGAATGCGAATTCCGGCTGCTTCTCCAGAACACTTCTGTGATCGGAAACTCGTACCCTGGCGATTGCGGTCGCGGCGTAACTCTCGCCGAACATCTGGCGGAGTGAGAGGTAATTTTCCGGCTTCTTGAGAGTTCTCGATTCCGCCCTGAAGAACTCCTCGACAAAACCGCCATCGGAAGCTGTCGCCAACTCGCCATCGATCAGGGTTTGAGGGCCGTAGCGTGCATGGAGAAAGGCCCTCGCTCTGGATCGATCGCGACCAGACACCGGCGAGCCATCACTGTCGCTATCGGCCTGGTCCTGGATGCCCCAGAAGGAACCGTAGCCAAACAACTCGAGACGACCGTCCGGGTCGGCGGCCCAGCGCAGCGGATCTCGACCCAGTTCGAAGTCGAGCCCCATACCGGTCCCACGATCGGAAAGCCAATCGATCCGAGGAGTCAGATCGATTTCGTCTTCGAATCTTTCTGACAACAGAAGGTCACCATTCCATGCGGTGTCGATCCGTGGTCCGAAGCGGGAAGAATCGGAGAAACGGAAATCTCGCAGAGGAAAGGACCTCCCTCCCCAGCGCGTATCCCAGCTGGTGGAAGAGAAGGGGATCAGCGGGATCCCCGCCACTTCAAGTCGAGCGTCTTCAACATCGATGATGTAACCACCCGGAAGGTCTTCATCGGCACGCTGGCCCAGTTCCTTGCGAGACCTGGCACGGGCCACTTTCGCCACCAGCGCCCATTCGGGATCGAAGAACTGGTCGGTAGTGACGGTGATCCCCTCCCCTTCGATATCACGAAAATCGGAAACTCGAAGTTGTTGCGCCTCGATGCCAAGGTGAGATCTAGTGGGGCCACCTTCATCGACATCGGAAACACCTGCGACCCAAGATTCCGCGACCAATCGGCTCCGTAGCGGATCGTCGGTTGGGATCGATCTCAGTTTCTCGAGCAACTCCTGACTGATTCGAAGGCGAGCATTGGAAAGAACCATCTGTTGTTCATCGACATCGAGAAAGATGGTGCTGGCCTGGAAGGTTTGTTCTCCTCGTGAGAGAAGGACTTTGCCGATGGCAAGAATCCGCGGGTGAATCGGTCCCTTCTCTTCATCCACACCCTCGATAAAAATCCCGATGGCATCGGCCCTCAGTGCGAACCCTCGCCCCTCGAAGACCACATTCCCAAGCACTACCAGTGATCGGCCACCCCCCTCGGTCGAGACATCCGCCTCGAGTCGATCATAAGTGAGAGTGAAGTCCTCATCGGTACCGAACAGCCCACTGGCACTCTGCTGGGCGCTGACGCCGGTGGACACGATCAGCAACAGCATCAGCGACCAACCCAGGTGATGGAGAAAGCTGGAAATCTTCTGTGTACAGGAAATCTTCTGTGCCGTGCGACATGAATGGCTGCGAAAGGATGACGGGATGCGAAGGGAGAGTCGTGGCGATTGAAAAGCGTTCGCCAGAAGAACCAGGAGAGTTCTGCGCTGCTGGACTCCAGATCGAATCAGTTTCAAAGAAATTTCCCCACTCTGGATCTCGAAGATCCATACGGCAATGTTGGTGCCCGGTGCGGTTTCCATCCCTGTAACTTGAGCAGCACCGCAACAGTTACGTCACCGTAGCCTTTGCGTCACCGTGTTTGTTCCCCGCTAGACCGAGCGCTTTCGCTCCCGTGAGCAAGGTAGACGCTCCCTGGCAAGGAGTCAACTTGAGCAGGTTCACTCCAGTGGATCCAAAGATGCCTGTGGGCTAGCGCATCCCGCCGGCGCGGATCCTCACCTGTAACAAGAAGTTGACGAGGATATTCTCGATGGTCGCTTCATTTTCAGAACTACTCTGCTTGCCGAAGTGCGACAGCACGTGGAGCACTCGACCGCGCTTGACCGGAAAGGTGATCGCCACCGCGCCTTCCCCACACAATTTCCTCAGATCTTCCGAATCGACCAGTACCTGGACCTTCTTCGACTGGATGTCGAGAGCTGGGCTCTCCTTGTCAATCTTCCAGCGGTGATCGACCAGACGGATATCGGGATCTTCGATTTCGGGATCGGAATCCGATCCTGCCTCACCGACGGCGGTCTTTCCGCGACGGCCGTCCACATCCGCATCGTCATCCTCGACCGAAGGATCGTATTCGTCTTCATCTTCATCGTCGTCTTCATCGTCGTAGCCCGCCCACCGTTCACGACGGAGCGCGTCGAGATCGACCGGTGGAATGAAGACGCCTCTCAGCATCGGATGAGCAGTCATGCCACGTTCGGGACTGATGACCACTTCTCCTCCCTCGAGGGGAGCACCCGCTCGAACGAAGCGACTGAATCCGACCTCCAGCAGTTCGACCAGTACCCAGTCCTCGGTAAACAGATAGCCACCTTTTTCAACCCACTTCACCAGCTTGTCGACGGCGGTCTGTTTCATCTTGAACTGGACGGTGTCGTGGGGAGCCGGGCCCTCGCACTTGTGCAATCTCTTGCCGGTGTAGGCTCCTGCAGTGTGGCCGGGACTTTGACAGAACTGGTGAATCTGCGAGCAGTTGATGAAGATCGCCGCCACCTTGTCGAGAGAGAAGGAGGGATCCTCCAGTTCGCCCTTCTCGACCACGGTGTTGGCCACCTTGATTCGGTCGAGAACCTGTTCGATGTGGTCGTAGTTGGTGTCAAATCCATTGGCCGCAGTCGGCCCCTTCACCACCAGCACTGAACCTGCGGGCATCTCTTCCAGTCCCAGGAACTGACGCGCCCGGACCGGGTCCAGCGGGCGAGCGAGCCCGGTGGTAGCGGTTTGATCTTCCGCTTCATCGCGGATCACCTTCAAACCACGCACTCGTTCCTTGCTCCACCACCCCTCCCAGTTGATCAGACTGTCTCCCAGTTGCTGACGAGTAAGTGCTTCGAGGGCTGCGATGATGGCGCGCTTGAGTGCCGTCGCGGGCTTCTTCCCACCCTTCTCCTTGGCGTCTTCTCGAGCCAGGATCGGCATCAGAATATCCACGGTGCGACGGACCGGTACATTGGCGGCGATATCGACCGCCATCATCTGCATGTCGGCGCTGCCCTGCTCCAGCACTCGGCGGATCACTCGATTGGCATACTTCGATCGACACTTGCGCAAAGAATTGAGCAGATCCCTGGCGATCGCCTTGGACTTGTATCGGATCACGAACTCGCCCATCTCGGTGAAGGCATCGGGCCCCTTGAACCCGGCCACCCCCTGGAGCAGAAACCAGTAGATGTCGTCGGGCCCCTTCTCCAGTGCTGCTGCAGTAGCGAGCACCGAAGCGGCGCCATCGCGGCCCGGCATCTTGCCGACGGTACGCAGGACCTCGGCGAGTGCCGAGGCATCCCCCGACATCGCTGCCTGTTGGACTAGTTTGCGGATTTCCTTGGCGGAGAGGCCATCCTCGTCCTTCGGCAGTTCCACGGCTGGGACCACTTCGAATCGGATCTCTTCGGCGAACTCAGCGGCGAACTCAGCGGAAAACTCAGTGGCGGGCAACAGTCGCGCAGTCAGGATCAGGATTCCGATCAGCGACAGCGACAAGATTCTCAACGATGGGTTCATGAATCGATTCCTTCGATGAGTGGAATCCATGAGATGGAATCCAACCGAGATGCGAGGACTGTCGCAACCGGCGACATCGAGGAACATTGTATCCCCTCAACAGGGGTCGGATGAATGCCCTATTTCGAGCCAGAATCCGATTCTAACAGTCGCCGGGCGACGATAGAAATGATCGATTCATCGCGAAAGGTCGGATCCATCTTGTACCAGGACAGATTACCAGAGCGATCGATCGCCACCAGCGTCCCCCCCCCGACAGCAGCATTGTACGCCTTGTAATTGACGTAGTCCTTGTTCATCTCCAGCCCGACCGGAAATGCCAGACCCATCGATCCCGCCTCGACTGTCAAGGAATCCAGCTGTCCGGAGAGATCGTTTCTTCCCTTGGGAATCGCCACCCAGCCGACACGAAGTCCTTCATGCCAGTGAGTCACATAGAGTTGCTGAAGATTCTTGATCGTGTCGCGATAACGCGCATTGTTGTAGGGGGCAAAGAGCAGTAGCACCACGTTGCCCTGCTCCTGAATCGGGTCGAGCGAGACGTTGGAGATCCAGCCGTCTCCCAGATCCAATGAGGGAGCGGGCTTGCCCACCAGGCGAACCAAGGTGTCATACACTCGCTCGGTCCTGTTGATGTAAACCTGGCCAACATTGGTGATCCGGTTCTCTCCCTGCCGAGCGATCAACAGTTCCTGTTCCTCACGCAAACTCTGCTCTGCAGCGAGATAATCGCCCATCGCGAATTCGATAAATCCGAGGGTGAAATTGATCTCCTCGTGGTATCGCTGAAAATCACCGCGCGTCTTGAGACTGAGTTTCACTGGATTCCCATCGAAGACCACGGGCTTGCCCTCTGCGGCGGAGTGAATCACATCTTCGATCGACCTCCACCAGTGCAGGGCATCCAGCAACCTCCCCGCCTCGAGCAATGCCTTACCCCTCAGGTGAAAGACATGGGGCAACAATTCGGACTCGAGATGGTGAGCCAGAAATGAATCCGCGGTCGATACCGCACCCGAGTGATCATGATCACGGAGTTGTGAATTGAGAAGAGCGCAACGAACCACATCGAGATCCTCGAGAGAACCGCACTGGTCGACCAGGATCCGGTACTGACCAATCGCCTTGGCGTACTGCTGGGAGTGCCAGAAGGTGTCCGCCTTCAACCGGACCAGCCTGCAATTGATCGCCTCGCCCTCGGGAATCGCCGAGATCGCTTCCTTCAGATGAGCCTGGATCCGGGCGAAGTAGTTGCGTCGCAAGACCTGGATCCAGGACGAATCGGGATCCTTACCATTTCGCTCCTTGTAGAGACGAGTCGAATCGATGAAGGTTCGGTTTGAATTCAGCAGGTAGAGACGGCACAACACCGTGATGACCGCAGTTCGATACTCGCTGACCGGGAATTCGGCGAGAAAGGCCTCGCCCTCGACGATGGTCCGATCGGTCAACTGTTGCAACTCCTCCAGAGTCATCCCGATCGGCTTGCGAACATCATCGGGAATTCGCGCCTCGACACCGATGATGGCGAGCGCTTGCTCTTTTTCGCGATCCACTGGCGCTTTCTCGGTCTCGTCATCCCCACCCGCTACGGCAATGGGAAGTTCGGAATCGGGAAGTACCGAATCCAGCACGGCGCCTTCCGCGAAAGCAGGACCCAACATCGGATTCGGTTCCATCATCTCGGATGGTTGCCAGGCCGCAATCGGAGCTTTGAGACCCAGGGCAGAGACTACCGGTCCGGAGATGAAGATGTGTATGGTACTGACCGCAGAAAAGAGGAAGACAGCGACCAGTAATCGCATCCAACCCCTGAAATAAAAACGAAACCGCGGTCGATCGTAAGAAAAATTGTCCATCGAGATATGGATCCTTCCGAAGTCGCTGGCGCCGACGAGTTTACGAATCCAAGCTCCCCACTCACCTGAAGCGACGAGAGGGGGCCGGCAATCGGTTGGTACGCCTACAGAAGCATAACGAAATTGGCCAAAAAACGCCAATCGAGAGGTAGTACCATGACGGTGGAGCGATTCGGAAATCGACTTCAGGGTCGCAGGTCGAGGACTCTCTGGTCCGACCCACTGAGATCGACCTGTCCGCGCGGAGGCGGATCCAGCGGCGTCCGACGACTCTCATAGATCACATCATACGATCCAGCAGAGAGGCCCGAGACGGAGTAGTTGCCCGATTGATCGATCTCACCGTTACGCCGAGGAAGACCGGGGCTGCGGGCGGACACCCGTCCGCCCTGGAGCAGAGTTCCACTGCTGTCGCGCACCTGCCCGCGAATCGAGGCGCCTCTTTCGAGCACCACCCGGACTCGTGCGCTGCCGTCCGACTTCTTCACCACCGCCACCGATTGGGTCGGAATGTACATGGAATGATCGATGGAAACGCGATAGAAACCATCGAGGAGTCCGGCGAGAATTCCTCTCCCTGTATCGTCGGTGGTGGTGTTGGCCGCCGAACGGTTGGAACCCCTTCTCGAGTTCGAATCGGCGGATGAATTTTCAGCGGGGTTCTCCTCCAGCAGTGTGGCGCGCAGGTTCGCCCCCTTCACCATGGTGCCCGCCTGATCCACCACATCGACGATGACTCGGCCTCCGGGATCGAGTCGGATGAGAATCGATTCATCCGTATCGGCAGAAGGAATCTGCACCGAAAAAGTCGCCGTGACGAATCCATCGGCAGCTGCGGAGACCTGGTACTGGTTCGCGCTCAATCCATCGACTTTGAATTCACCTTCACGATTCGATCGATCCCAACGCCCCCTGCTGTTGCGACCCTGCTCGATGGAGGACTCGCTGCGGACACTCACTCGAGCCCGCTGGATCCCTTCTCCCGTCTCCAGATCGACCACCACTCCCCTCAGAGAGAACTCCTGTTCCAGCACGATCTCGATGGGTCCGTGGACAGGGTCGATTTCCCGCAGTTGGGTCCGAAGATAGCCCGATGAATCGCACCGCACATCGACCAGGCCCGGGGCCAGTTGATCGATGGAGAAGTAACCGTCCAGCCCAGTGAGGCCTCCGCGACGGGCACCTGTTGAATCGCTGACCGAGAGCTGGGCTCCATTCACCGGGGCCCCTCGTTGATCGATGACGATGCCAGAGAGAGTGGTTTCCCGCAGTAACTTCAAATCGATACGCAACTGCTCATCTGCGCGGATCAGTTGATCGGAAAGAAGAGTGTCGCCGAACCCCTGAGCACTGGCACGAATTGAGAATTTGCCTTCGACCAGACCGGAGATCTGGAAGTGGCCGGTCTCATCGGTTCGTGTGCTGCGGTTATTTTGATTCCAACCGCGACCTCCGGTTTGAAAGGAGATGGTGGCGTCTGGAACTGGCATCCCTTCACCGGTCACAATGCCGCTCACGACTGCCCCCCAGCGCAGCATCAGTTTCACCCCGGTGGTGTTCTGTCCCTGGGGATCGATCGTCAGTTCTTCACTCGCCAGAAGTAAAGGGAAGGAAGCAGTCAAGCGCCACTGCGAATCTGGACGAGGAAAAGAGATCCGAAAACTCCCATCCGATTTCGACCAGGCAGTACTGCTGCCACCGCGTCGCCGATTACGACCACCCTGGCGAACCTGGTTGGCCGTGATGCGGGCACCGGAAACCGGCTTTCCGTCGGGTGAGTAGACGATTCCCTCTACCACTTCTGCCTCGGCAAGAACCACATCTCCCAGATCCCCACCCACCGTTGGGTCGATCTGTTGAGTCGATTGCAGAAAGCCGCGGGCGAGGATCTCCAGGCCGGTCTCATCGAGGTGTAACAGAAGGGTGAATCGGCCATTGTCATCGGTGGATGCGGAATCTCCAGACCCCCAGTTTTGCCCCAGTTGTACTCGAGCTCTGGAGATGGGGTTCCCCCTCGGATCGATCACTCGACCGGTCAGGATCGGGGCCTTCTGCAGTACCACCTCGATCTGGTCGGGACCGGTTTCGATGGTCAGACGCTGTTGCTTCCACTCGGTGCCTTTACAGGTGAGGCGATACTCCCCCGGTTTCACCGTGTCGATCACGAACTCGCCCTGCTCATCCGAAAAGGTCTTATCGGACGAGCCTCGAGGACGTTGGGTCGCCTCCAACTCGATCCCCGCGAGGGGATCCCCGGACTCGTCACGAACGATTCCTCGAATCAGCGCTCCTGGTTCCAGTTCCACCACGATGGGAAGGGGTGATTCTGGATCGGGTTCGATGCCCCTCAATCGACCATCGACAAAGCCTTTCGCTTCACAACTGATCTCGAAGGTGCCGCCAGGAATTCCGAGTAACTGAAATCGACCGGAAGCATCGCTGACGGCATGGGGAAGGGGTCTCGGCAACTGAGCCCAGCGACCTTGATCCGGGTCCCTCAATCGGACGATCGCTCCCTCGATCTCGACTCCCGAGGTCGACACCACGACCCCGTCGATGCGTGCTCCGGTATCGAGCAGCAGCGTGATCTCTCGCGATGTACTCAGTGTCAATCTCTGACTCGCTTGAGCCAGAGGATCTTTGATGGCGTAAACCTGGTAATCGAGGCCGGGCAGACGATGGAACTGGACCCGCCCATCGGCATCGGTACGCCCCCCCTGCATCGGTGGATTGAGCATGTACAGCAACAGTTCTTCACTGGAAAAGTACCAGGCTTCCCCACCGGCTGCCGGGTCGACCAGGTTACCGCGCACGATCACCTTTGCATCGGCGACAACACCTTGCGAATCGATGGTCTGGACCGTCAATTGTGAGCCCCTCAGCAACCACAGATCGCGGCGGATGGGGGCATCTTCCAGTTCGATCAGTTCATGAGCCGGAGTCACCAATGAACCTTCCGTCACCGCCGCTACCAGATACGATCCCCGATTCAGATCCCGAAACTGGTACCTCCCGCGACCGTCCGCCACCGTCTCGGAGTGCAGGATCAACGATTGTGATAGATCTTTCCTCAATGGCAGGGTCGTGATCTGGGATCCCCCCCCATCGCGGAGTTGATCCCAGTCCAGCACCTCCCACAACGAGACTCCTCCCCGGTCATTGAACTGCGCAGGGAATTGAACTCGATAGAGGAAGACCTGCGCCGCCGGTGCCACCGAACTCTCGAAGGATGAAATGATTCCAGAGATCTGGACCGGCCCCGCTTGTGCAGTGTCTGCGAGATCGACCTCCGGTGGAGAGAGAGCAGGATCGAGCGGTAGTAATTCCACCAGTGGTTCCACCGCCACCGAGGAGTGCTCGAGCGGCCCGAAGTCGAACCATTGATCTCTGAGAAACCAGCCGAGGAGGAGTGTCAGTCCCACCACCAGCCCCAGTGCAATCAGTGTGTTCCTCGACATGCGAATCTCCTTGGTAGTGAGCCGTTTCGCCACTGCCCTTATTGGACCCGATCCGGACCATCGATGCACCTGTCGACTGGCTTCCGCCACCAGTGGAATCACCCTGTAACTCCTTCATATGGGGCAGTGCCAAGGAAACTGCCATCGGTAATCAAGTAATGATTCAGGGGAGTAGCGATCAGCACCGATAAACTAACGAATGAGATCACCGGACCGATCTCCGAATCGTGCGAGGCGCCAGTCTCCGACCACGAGACGAGAAGGACAGCCACTCCACTTTCCCCTCTGTGGAGACCGGCACTGTTTCTGTGGATCGGCACCCTGGTGCCGTGGCAGTGGCCACTACCGAGTGGATTTCCCGCTCCCATCTTGCTGCTGGCGATGGCCAGCGTCAGTTGCTGTCCAGGGCCACGGTCACTGTTACTTCGGACCTTTCTGCCCCTCACCATCGGTCTCTTTCTCGGGCCGGGTCCACCCCCTGTGGAAGCGAACCTCCCCTCCGGACCGGTCCAGCTGGAAGCGGTGGTCTGCTCGCCGCCGCGCCAGGGTCAAGATCATCGAAAGTGGCATGGCCAAAGACGCTGGACCACCGTCCGCCTCGATCAGATCCGTCAGGGTGGCCATCCGATCGTCGGAAAACTGCGGGTCACCCTGCCTGGAGCCGCCCGGCTCGGACGCGGTGATCGGTTACAACTGTACTTGCGAGCCGGTTCAGGAAGTCGTCGCCAGGTCATCGACGCACAGCAGTGGAGCATCATCGAAAGCGGTGGCTGGATGTCGCGCGCCGATCACTGGCGTCAGGCGGCAATTGACCGCTTGCTGGCCACCGATGGATGGTGGGGTTGTGCGCTGTTACTGGGAGAACGAGGACTGCTCGAGTCCGGGACCCGGTGGACGATGCACAGAACCGGCCTCGGACACCTGCTGGCCGTGAGTGGATTGCACATCGGCATCGTGCTGAGTTTGTTTCTTTTCATGGCTCGACGACTGCGGCCACCCTGGTCTCACATGGTGCGCTGTACCGGTGCGTTGGTGGTGCTGGGTCAGGCGTTCCTCTCTGGAGCGGATCCACCAGCGATCCGAGCCGCCATGACTGGCGCGATGCTCGCCAGTGGCCTACTGGGAGGACGGATCCCCACTCCTCTTCATGCCCTTTCCTTCTCGATGTTGATCTGGTGTGCGATGGGGTTGGCGCCACCATCTCCGGCAGCGACCATCTCGTTGTGCGCAGTGGCAGGGATCCACCTGGTTACCGCAGGTCGAGGGAACTCCCGCTCGATCCTGGCTGCAGGATTGGGCGCATTCTTCGGTGCTCATGTGGCGCTGGCATGGTGGAGTCCTGAAATGTCGCCACTGTCACCGCTCTGGACCCTGGTGATGCTGATTCCCATATCGATCGGGATCGTGTTGTCGATGGTCCAACTGCTGCTTCTTGAACTGCTGCCCGCAGAACTCCTACGCCACGGCTGGCATGCCATCGGTGCCGTGCTCGAAACAATCCCTCAATGGGCCGATCGATCACCATGGAGTCCCTGGATAGCACCAGTGATCGGAGTGCCCACCTTGTCGCTGACGATGCTGGCGCTGCTGCTGATCAGTGCCGGACGAATGCGCTGGGCCATGACTGCGGCGCTGGCTGCACTGCTTTGCGTGGCTATCCAGAGTTCCCTCCCCGATGAAGGCGCCAGCCGTCTGCTCTCGACCGGGCGCGGCCAATGCTTGCTGCTCGACTCGCCAGAGGCGACCCTGCTCTACGATGCGGGATCGCTCGACGCTCCCGACGGCGGTGCTGCACGAATCCGCAAAGCACTGTGGAAAGCCGGTCGTTCACGCGTCGACTGGATCATCATCTCGCACCCCCATCTCGATCACTACTCCGCCGTACCCGAGTTGATCGCTAGCGGAACCGTCGGAGGCTTGCTGGTTTCGAGCAACTTTTCCCTCTCTGCGGTGGGTCGCGCGCTGGAACAGCAGGCTCAACAGCACGGTGTTGCGGTGAAACACCTCTCGACCGGCGATCGGATGCGGATCGGTCGATGGTCCATCCGGGTCCTGGCCAGCCCCGATCCACGAGCTCCCGGTCCTGCCATCTCGACCAACGATCGCTCGATGGTGATCGAGGTGAACGGCCCCGAAGGCTCGCTATTGCTCCCTGGAGACGCCGAGGCACCCCTGCTGAGCAGCACCTCCCTCTCCGGCCCCATCGATGTCTTGTTACTGCCACACCACGGTTCGCACAGTCTCCCGCTGGCGCAGTGGATCGCCCAGCTGGCTCCGCGCCAGGTGATCGTGTCTCGGCGAGGACGACTGCCCCGGGAAACTCAACAGGCACTCGCTTCTGTGGGGATCACCTCGGTGGGGATGGCTGGATCGCCACCACTTCTACACGGCGAGATCAGCGACTCCTCGCCAGACCCCTTGCCCGATCCGCAACCGCTGTCAAAGATATCGTTCCAGCCGGCGATCATCTGCCGGCGCAAGGAAGGACCTTCAAGATGCCCGGTGGCCCAGCGGAATCGACAGCCTCAGAAGCCTGGAATCTCTCCTTCATGACCCTGGAGTGGGTCGGAGACATCGACGGTGCTCTACACATCCTCGATCAGACACTTCTTCCCAAAAGTCAGCAGCAGCGCATCCTCGAACAACCATCCGATGTGGTCGAAGCGATCCAGCAGTTGGCGGTGCGCGGAGCCCCCGCCATCGGGGTCGCCGCCGCCTACGGATTGTGCCTCGCCTCACGAGGTTGCGAGCAGATCGAGCAGGTACGAGCGCGCTGGGACGCTGCGCTCCACCCGATGCGCCAGGCACGTCCCACCGCCGTCAATCTCCAGCACATGGTCGACCGGATGGATCGGATCGCCCGCTCACCGTCGTGCGCCGATCTGGACGGGGTCAGCCTGCGGGCTCGATTGCTGGAAGAAGCGCGTGCCATCGAGTTGCAAGATCAACAATTTTGTCGAGCCATCGGCGCTGCAGGAGCGGATCTGATTCCAGATGGTGGAACGGTCCTGACTCACTGCAATGCCGGAGCGCTCGCTACCGCAGGTCAAGGGACAGCGCTTTCGGTTCTGTACCAGGCGTGGCGCAGCGGAAAACGGTTCCGAGTTCTCGCCGACGAGACCCGGCCGCTGCTGCAGGGCTCACGGCTGACCGCATGGGAACTGCAAAAGAGTGGAATCCCCGTCGATGTCATCTGTGACGGTGCTTCCGGTAGTTTCTTTCAGGCGGGAGAGATCGATCTGGTGATCACAGGATCCGATCGGATCGCCGCCAATGGAGATGCCGCCAACAAGATCGGGACCTATACCATCGCCTCACTGGCTCGAGCCCACGATGTGCCTTTTTTCATCGCAGCACCTTCATCGACCTTTGACTTCTCACTGGATGATGGAACTCAGATCCCCATCGAGCAGCGTGGAGAGTCGGAGGTGTGGTCCCTCGCTGCCGATGAGCGTCCACCCGAAGGGATCGGGTACAAGAATCCCGCCTTCGATGTCACCCCCGCATCCCACATCCACGGCTGGATCACCGAGGCGGGGCTACTGCAGCCGCCGTTCGAAGCGATTCGATGAGGGGCTCGTGACATACGGTGAGGAAACCAACGGTCGCAGCAAGTAACTGTTCGCAATCCTTCACGATCAGTTGCCGGCGACCTTACCGCGTAGTGCATCATCCTTGGCGGCGACCTTGCTGGCCATCTCCACCTTGTGATCTTCCAGGCGGGCACGCATCGAGGCATCGCTAGATCCAACGATCTGGGCAGCGAGGATCGCTGCGTTGACCGCACCCGGCTTACCGATCGCCACGGTGGCCACCGGAACTCCCGGTGGCATCTGAACCGTCGCCAGTAGCGCATCCAACCCATCGAGAGCACTGGAATCGATGGGAATCCCGATCACAGGCAAGGTGGTCGAAGCGGCCATCACTCCCGCCAGATGCGCAGCATGACCAGCTGCAGCGATGATGGCGCAATAGCCGGCATCCGCGGCGCCCTGGCTGAGGGCATGCGCCACTTCCGGCGTACGATGGGCAGAGCAGACTCGAACTTCCGCCTCGATCTCAAACTTCTGCAACTGGTCTACACATGATTCCATCACGGACCAGTCGCTATCACTCCCCATCACTACCAGTACCTTTGCGCTCATGACTGCTGCTCCTTCCAGGTCTCCCAATCGACTCCGGTCACACGCTGAAATAGTTCCCGGTAACGAGCAGTGGTGCCTTCGATGACCGTTTCGGGAAGATCTGGCGGCGGACCTTCTCCGGTCCAGCCACAGGAAGCGAGATGATCGCGAACATATTGCTTGTCAAAGGAGGGCGGGCTGATCCCGACTTGGTACTGATCGGCAGGCCAGTAGCGGGAAGAATCAGCGGTCAGGACCTCATCGGCGAGAACCGGCCCCTCGGCATCGAGTCCGAACTCGAACTTGGTGTCGGCCAGGATCAAACCGCAATCATCTGCGTGAGTTCGTCCATGGCTGAACACCTCGACCGAGAGATCGCGCAAGGTGTTCATCAGTTCGTGACCGACCATCTCTCCGGCGGCATCGATGGAAATGTTTTCATCGTGTCCCTGGTGATTCTTCGCGGCCGGCGTGAAGATGGGATCGTCGAGGCGATCCGCCTGGCGCAAGCCTGCCTCCAGTGGGATTCCACAGATGGAACCGGTCGCCTGGTAATCTTTCCAGCCACTACCCACAACAAACCCCCGCACCACGCATTCGACCGGGATCATTTGCAGTTTCTTGACCAGCATCGCACGCGGTCCCCACTCACGGGCAGCACTGCGGAACGGTTCAGGAAACTGCATTGGATCGGTCGAGATCATGTGGTGCCTGACATGGGGGGGCAATCGATCGAGCCACCACCGAGTCAGTTGAGTGAGAATCGCTCCCTTGTCGGGGATTCCCTGTGGAAGCACCACATCGTAGGCGCTGACTCGATCACTGGTGACCAGTAGTAACTGATCTCCCAGATCAAAGATGTCACGTACTTTTCCGCGCAAGATCGGTTCTACACCGTCTACACGGATGTCTCGGACCGCTGTTGGATTCATGGTAAGCCTCTCCAGTCCCCGGCAAGGATACCCCGGCGCATCGGCTCTGTCACCGACGACAGAGATTTCAGATCAAGAACTCGCGAGAACCATCGGGGCGAACCTTCCAGCGTTGATGGAGCCAGAGCCAATCCGCCGGGGTCTCCCGGACCATCGTCTCGATCCTGGCCGTGGCGGTTCGGGTGACCTGCAGGACATGAGAGCGAACTCCCTCTCCCCAGGGCAAATCAGCGATCTCACAGTGCAACCGGTAGCGTTTCCCCGCCTCCAGGCGGCGAGCCTGGAGGTAGACCACAGGCACCTGATATCGCCGAGTCAGAACCCCGATGGAAGGGGTCGTTGCGGCAGGGCGACCGAGGAAATCGACGAATACACCGTCCCGTGTGTTCTGGTCGATGAGCAGTGCCAGAGAGATTCCTCCGCGTAGCGCTTTGCCCATCTCCGGCAATGCTCCTGCGGGATCGAGAATCGTCGGAACCGTAGCACCTCTCAACCAGTCCATGGCCCGATCGATATAAGCATTCTTGACCGGCCGCGAGAGCAGACCCATTCGCCAGCCGCGCTGTACCAGCAGTGGCAAGATCACCTCGAAGGGCCCCTGATGCCCGCTGACCAGCAAGAACGCTTCACCCGCTCGTTGACGCTGATCCAACTGTTCCCAGGGACCGGACCAGACCACCGAATCGACAAAGCGGCGATCCTGCAGCCAGCGCTGGATCTGGATCGCTTCGACTGCCGAAACCGCCACTCGACGCCACGACTCGAGTCCGACGGAGTGGATCTTCTTCTCGGACCAGGTGGCTCCAAAGGCGTGACGGAGGTTGCTCAGAGTGACCGCTCTCCTGCGTCGAGCCAGGAACCAGGCAGGAAGAGCCAGCCCCCTGGCCAATCGACATGCCAGCGATGCCGGCAGCCAAGCTAGCGGCAAGACCAAGATGAACGTGGCCATCGCCGTGATCCATGCCAGCCAGCCACGCCGCTGGCGTGAACCCGACCGGTCCGGTTGACTACGAGGTCGCTCTTGCTGAGTTGTGACCACCGTTGGACTTCCCCTTCATCGCTCACCATCAATTTCGACCATCAGAGTCACCGGAGACCAAACGAAGGATCTGATTGTTTTCCGATAGGCTCCTGCACTGCTGGGCCTTATTCTCCCCCTCCTCGCCAGAAAGGAAAGTTCATCATGATCTATTCTCTGCTCCTTTTCATCGTTCTGGGAGCGAGCCCGCCAGATTCTCCGGCGAAAGTCATCGATCGCCTGGAGTTGACCGATGGCAGCGTGATCATCGGTACCCTTCGCCAGCTGGAGAAGGGGGTATACACCATAGATGTGGAAGCGGTGGGATCGATCCAGATCCCAGCGGCACGGGTCACTGCCGCCGAGGTCTCCGGGGCCCCGACTCTGGTCACCGATGCCGGTGAAAGCCTCAGTGGCCCCTTACAACTCACCGAAGCATCCTGGCTGGTGCGCAACGCTCTCGGTGAGAGAACCATCTCCAACACCCACGTGGTGGCCATCAATCCGACCCCCGTGGCCCCACCCACCTCGACCCAGAAGGCCACCATCACCCTCAACGGAACTCGAACCTCTGGCAATACCAGCACCACATCCGCTTCGATGAACATGGACTACACTTTTCGCTACCTCACACACAGATTCAATTCCAAACTTCACTGGGCCTACGGTGAAGATGAAGAGGTGATCAGCAAGAGAACCACCGGAGCGGAACTCAAATATGACTTCTTTCCTCGCGAAGGTTGGTATTTGTACACCAACTTCTCTGCCAGAAATGACCGATTTTCCGACCTTTCCCTGAGAACCACAGCAGGAATTGGCGCCGGAATCCAGCTGCTGGATTCCGCTGAAATCACCTGGTCGCAGGAGTCGGGAATCTCGGCACTCAACGAGGATTTCATCTCCGCCCTCGATGAGGCGACCAATACCCTTCGCGTGGCCGGAGATATCCAGTGGAGCATCGGTAAGCAATGGATAGAGGTGTTCCATGACCACACCCTGTTCATCTCGCTAGATGACCCGTCCAATATCCTGGCAGAGGGTCGCCTCGGTCTTCGAACTCGAATCATCGGTGGGCTCTCCCTCAACTCCCAGATCAACATCCGGCATGACAGTGAGCCCCCGCCAGGTATCGAGCAGGACGATATCGAGATCTTGCTGGGACTGGGCTACAGCACCAGTTTTTGACGAGATCGGGTGACCATCATGACTTGTGGCCGTGGGTCGAGACTGCGATCATCCCGGCTCGAGAGTTTGCCCCCCTTCGATGGTCCAGGAAACGGAGACTCCTGATGAGCTCACGCTCTGCCCCACCAGAATCACAACTGAACCCGATGGAGTCCCAACCACTCCATCTGGCGGACCAGCAACTCGCCGAGATCCAACGCCTGTCCCAGATGTTTGCAGATTTGCCGGTCGAAGCACTGGTCAAGGAAGACCTGCTGAGGATCGGCGTTTCCTTCACTCGAGAATCACTTCGTCACTGTGCGAACTTCAAGAGCAAGTCTTACTTCATCTTCAGTTTCGACATGGTTCCCATCGAATCGATGGACCAGCAGGAAAATCTCCGCGCTCCGGAAGAGATCCAGTTGGTGGGCGGCCCCTGGAGTTTCAACCGAACCACGGTCTCTGTCCGGGTCAATCCTCACTCTCCCTGGCGCATCGATCTGGCCGGAGATTCCCTCCATCTGTTCTGTGGTAGGGAAGAGATCTCCACCGTCGAGTTGCAGAAGATTCCCGATTACTACCAACAAAATTTGGAATCAGGACAACCGGTTCACGAAGTGGCTCCCACCATCGAATGGGGCTACCTGGTGTACCTGACCGCCTATCGAAAGTGCCAGTACTTCGGCTTCAAGGAAGAGTGTCGTTTCTGCGACATCAATGAAAACTATCGGCAGCAGGTCGCAGCAGGTCGGCCCTATCGTACCGTCAAGCCGATGGACGAAATGCTCGAGGCACTCTCCATCATCGACAATCTCGATGATCGTTCACGTGCCTACACCTTGACGGGTGGATCGATCATCAGGAAGTTGCGAGGACAGGGAGAAGCCGAGTTCTATGCAGCCTACGCCAGGGCCATCGAGGAGCGATTCCCCGGCCGGTGGATACCCAAGGCGGTGACCCAGGCGCTTCCAGTTGCAGAGCAACAGATCCTCAAAGATGCGGGGATCCAGATCTATCATCCCAACTACGAGATCTGGGATGAGCGCCTGTTTCCCTTGCTCTGTCCCGGTAAGGAAACCTATGTAGGAAGATCTGAATGGCACAAACGTATCATCGATGCCGTCGATGTTTTTGGTGCCGCCAATGTCATCCCGAATTTCGTGGCGGGTATCGAGATGTCTCGGCCCCATGGCTACACCGAACCAGAAGCTGCGGTGGAATCGACTCGAGAGGGCCTCGACTTCTTCATGAGTCAGGGAGTGTGTCCGAGATTCACCGTCTGGTGCCCCGAGCCACTCTCGCCTCTGGTCAAGGATCAGGCGGCTGCTGGAGAATCCCAGCCCCCCGCTCCCCTCGAATATCATGCTCGATTACTGGTCGCATGGAGGGACACTCACCAGAAGCACCAGTTACCGGTTCCTCCGGGGTACGGTCCGGCTGGATCAGGACAGGCGATCTTCAGCGTATCCAGTTTCATGGATGTGATTCGGGTCCCGCAATAGCCTTCTGCGATGGTCATCCGGAGAGGGTCATCCGGAATGGTGCACCGCTACCATCATCGGCACTTCACAGGCACGGGCGGAGGCTGGGATAACCAGTCTCCTGATCGAATCCCAGCTGGAATTTTCCGTCGAGAAAGCCGACCACCTTGGTCCCGAACATCTCTCCACGCCATCCCCTTAGCAGGGAGTGCTCGGCTTCGACGAGATCGCCGGCAGAATGAGCACGAACCAGATTTTCAACATCATCCCCTCGAGCGACCAGTGGAGGTGCGATTCGTTGTGCCCGGCAGAGAGCTCGGAGGGCAGAGGTGGAGAGTTCCAGAGCCGCTTCTTCTTGTGGCTCCAGTCTTCTCTTCTTGTGAAGAATCGGCAAATCCTCCTCAGCGACCCCACGTCCTCGCTGAATCGACGCCAGCAATGCACCGGAATGACGTCGAAGATCTCGGGGGTCCAGACCGCGGATCTTCTGCAGTCCTTCCACATCTCGAGGCGCACGACGAGCCACCTCGACCAGGATCTCATCCGGCAAAATTCGACGACGGGGTCGATCTTTGGTCTGGGCTTCCTTTTCTCGCCAGGCATAAAGATCCATCAGGATCGCCATGCCGCGTTCCTTCAGTGATCCCGCACGCTTGACCTTTCGAATGCTGGTCTCGATCAAGGGATGATAGGTGGAATCGAGGTCGTACTTCTTCATCTCCTCGAGTGCCCAGGTGATCCTACCCTCCGACTCCAGTTGCTCAGTCAGGCGATCGTGAATCGGCAGCAGGTGCCGGACATCGTCGATCGCGTAGATCTCCTGCTCCGGGGTCAGCGGACGTCGCAACCAATCGGTCCACGATTCGCCCTTCTCCACCACCACTCCGAGAAGTTGCCCACAGGTCGCTGCATAGGATGGTTGAAGTCCGAGTCCGAGGAATGCGGAAGCAATTTGAGTGTCAAAGATCGCTCGCGGAGGTCGATCACTGAGTTGCTCGAGAATCTCCAGATCCTGCGATCCTGCATGAACCACCTTGATCACCGAAGGATCGGAGATGGTATCAATCAACGGAGTCAGATCCACTTCACCGAGGGGGTCAATCAGAGCGAGGTCGGTTCCCACCGCGATCTGGATCAGTGCCAGTTGCGGGTAATAGGTCCGCTCCCGGATGAACTCGAGATCGATTCCATACCGACCATCGGCAGTCGCTCTCTGCATCCATTGCTCGAGTTGATCCGATTGCTCTAAATACACCTGAGTACTCCTAATTACCGTCGTCATCGGCGAATGCACGATGAATCAGATGATCTTGTTCCGCCTCGTGAACCGCCTTCGACCCACTGGCAGGGCTGGCACTCCAGGCCCTGCCGATGAATCTTACCCTACGCCCACCGCCAAGGAATCCCCCGTCGCGATCCCTCAAATAGGACCAGGCGCCCATGTTTCTCGGTTCGTCCTGAATCCATCTGACGTCGCAACTTGTCGGTAGTTGAGCCAGGACCGACTGGATTTCAGCGCGAGGGAATGGGTACAACTGTTCAAGGCGAAGGATCAATACATCATCCGCAGAGCGCTTCTCTCGCTCCGCCAGTAGATCGTAGAGGACCCTCCCCGAAGCGACTAACAACTTGGTGATATGATTTCCAGGAGCACCATCGACGATCACTTCCTGAAACTTGTCAGCAGTAAAACTAGACGGAGCACTTCTCGCTGCAGGAAGGCGAAGCAAACTCTTGGGAGTCAAGACCACCAGTGGTTTTCGCTTCGCCTCATGCATCTGCCGCCGCAAGGTGTGGAAGTATTGCGACGGGGTGCTGGGTTGCACCACCCGCATATTTCCTTCGGCACAAAGTTGCAGGAATCTTTCCAGACGAGAACTGGAATGCTCGGGGCCTTGTCCCTCGTAGCCGTGAGGAAGCAACATCGTCAGACCAGAACTCTGGTTCCACTTCTCCTCGGAACTGGAGATGAACTGATCGATGATGACCTGGGCACCATTGGAGAAATCCCCGAATTGTGCCTCCCATATGGTCAGTGCTGAGCTTCTCTGGAGGCTATATCCGAATTCGAAACCGAGGACTCCGAACTCGGACAACAGACTGTCAAATACCTGGTAACTCCCCTCCGAATCGGGGAGGTGCTGGAGCGGCACGTGAAGGGTGCCGCGATTGACATCCCTCAACACGCTGTGGCGTTGGCTAAAAGTACCTCGGCCACAATCTTCTCCGGAGAGTCGAACTGAAGTTCCCTCTCGTACCAACGACCCAAAAGCACACAGTTCCGCGAGCCCCCAATCGATGGCGCCTTCGCGAGCCAGGCTCAATCTGCGCTCGAACTGCTTCTGCAACTTCGGGTGCAAATTAAATTGATCAGGAGTTCGAGTCACCTCCGCCAGCAACAGATCCAGTTCAGGAATCGGAATCGACGTATCCACTGAAGGAACTGCAATGCCCTCCGTCTCCTCGAGATCGGGACGGACCTGAGCGGCAGTTCTCTCGGTCAAACTCGCTTTAACTTTCTGAAGTGAACCATCGAGGATCGACTGGAACTCACCGAGCATCTGTTCCGCCGTCTCGATATCGATCTCTCCTCTGGCCAGCAAACGCTCGGTTGTGAGTTTTCTGACCGACCGATGCTTCTCGATTCTGCGAGTGATCAGCGGTTGAGTGAATGCGGGTTCATCTCCCTCATTGTGCCCCCAGCGTCGATAACCAATCAGATCGACGAATACGTCCTTGCCAAATCGAGCCCGATACTCGAATGCGAGACGGATCATCCGAACCGCCTTCTGCGGATGATCCGCATTGACATGGAAGACCGGTGCTTCGACCGACTTTGCCACATCGGTACAGTATCGAGAGGACCTCCCGACCTCGGGCGACGTGGTGAATCCGATCTGATTGTTGATGACCACATGAATGGTGCCGTGAGTGCCATACCCCGGCAACTGCGACATGTTGAGTGTCTCGTAGATCACCCCTTGTCCGGCCAGTGCCGCATCTCCATGGATCAACAAGGGAACCACCGAAACCGAGCCTTCGCGATCATCCTGCAGCGCTCGGACCATCCCCTCGACCACGGGGCAAACCGATTCGAGGTGACTGGGATTGGAAGCCAACGTCACGTTGACCGATCTCCCGTTACGGCCGCGATGGATCCCCTGGGCTCCAAGATGATACTTCACATCCCCTGAGCCTTCAGGATTCTCCATGTCGAAATCTTCAAACTCCTCGAACACCTGCTCGAGCGGTTTTCCGAGTATGTTCACCAGCACATTGAGTCGACCTCGATGCGCCATGCCGATCATCACATCCTCGACGCCACCGGCAGAACACTCCTCGAGGAGAGCATCCAGGGCAGGAATCAGCGATTCACTTCCCTCGAGACTGAATCTCTTGTGCCCTACATAACTGGTGTGAAGAAATTTCTCGAAGGCTTCCGCTTCATTGAGCTTTCGAAGTATGTGCAACTTATCGTCAAGTTCCAGAGGTGCTTCATTTTCGGTAACCTCCATCTTTTGCAGAAGCCAATCACGCTCGACTGCATCGGAGATGTGGGAAACTTCTGCGCCGACATATCGGGTGTAGGTTCGACGTAAGATGTCGAGAATTTCTCGCAGTTTCCTCGGACGTTCCTGTCCTCCGACTCCGCCACAGGTGAAGGAACGATCCAGATCCCAGATGCTCAGGCCATAACTGGATAGTTCCAGTTCCGGGTCTGGAGTCGGGCTATTTCCGAGGGGGTCCAGATGTGCCATCCGGTGGCCACGAGAGCGATAAGCGTCCACCAGTTGAAGAACCTTCGCCTGTCGATACTCCGGTGAGTTGCCGTCCACCTCCGCGACCTCTTCGCTCGATTCTTGCGACCAACGATACGGTTCGTGAGGGACATCGAGTTGTTCAAAGATCTGTTCGTAAAATCGGTCTTTGCCCAGTAACAGGCTCTCTACTGTGGCCAGGAATTCTCCGGATATAGCCCCCTGAATGACCCTGTGGTCATAACTACTGGTCAAGGTCATCACCTTCGACAGGCCGAGGCGACTGACCGTATCCTCTGCCATTCCTGCGCAGGAAGGCGGAAAGTCAATCGCACCAATACCGAAGATGGCGCCCTGCCCCGACATCAGTCGAGGTACCGACATGCTGGTCCCGAGCATTCCTGGGTTGGTGATGGAAACAGATGTACCGTCGAAGTCTGCCAGAGTCAGTTTTCCTCTACGCGCACGACCCACGACATCATTGAAGGCCGCCAGGAACTCACGGAAATCCAGTGGACCTTTATCTCGAAGATTGGGTACTACCAGCGATCGGGCACCCCTTCGCTCCACATCCACTGCAATCCCCAGACGGGTCACCGTCCTGGCGATCCGCTGCGGTTCACCGTCCAACCGCTGGAATCCATGATTCATCTCCGGATGAACTCTCAAAGCTTTGACCAGTGCCCATGCAATGAGATGAGTGAACGACACCTTACTGCGAGCCCAGGCCACCTGGTGTTCGTTGATGATTTTTCGATTCTCTTCGAGAAGTCGCACCGGAATGGTTCGAACCGTGGTTGCCGTCGGAACCTCGAGGCTCTGCTCCATGTTCTCGACGATTCGTCCAGCAATCCCCTGGAGCGGGATCGTTGGATCGACTTCTGCGTCATCCGACTGTTCCGACTTCAAAGTCTCCCGGGTCACGATCGAGGGAGTGACTGTCAAATCCTCGGTGGAGGGTGTATCGCTCGTAATTCTGGAACGGGGCTCGGTATCGACCTGCGGTTCTGGTGAAGAATTCGGCTCCAACTCGATGGTATGGATGGCATCTGGTTGGGGCTGATAGCCGACGAAGAACTCTCGCCAGGCCACATTGACACTGTCAGGATCCTTCTTGAATTGCTCGAAGAGTGCGTCGACATAACCAGCATTTGATCCGAAGCGGTCCAATGGGACCTCCCACGCAACAGAGGACCGGCGATGATCGAGCCGGCTACGGCGGCCCGCCTTGCGAACCTACGAGTCGATGCTAGGTCTCAAGATTCTTCGGTCAAGGTGACCTGCAACATGGGCAATGGATTCCCCCGGAAAAGTACCCAGAACTCGCCTAGGGAGCCCCGTTCTGTTCCGAATCTCCGGCACGCATCGTCTCTGCCATTTTTTTCAGTCGGGCGATCGCCCGGCTGTGGCGCCTGCGTGTCGTATCGATATTGATGCTGAGGCGCCTGGCCACCTCCTCGTATCCCATGTTTTCCTCATCGATCCAACGCAACAGATCTCGATCGTCATCTCCAAGCATGTCGAGACAGTTTTGAAGCAAGTTCAACGCTTCCTGCCGATGAAGTCCTGCAGAGGGAGATGAAATCGAAGCCGCCAGGTTTCCCAGAGGATCGAGGGATTGACTGGCTCCCGCCGACATCGCCCGGCGCTTTTCGCGCCGAGGGTCTCTCTTCTGAGCCAGTTCTTTCTCGATCAAACGATTGAGATTATTGAAGGTGACGGTTTTGAGCCAGGCCCGAAAAGCGGGAAGGCCACGATCTTCGAACCCGCTTCGCAACTGGTACACGTCGAGTGCCGCTTGCTGCAACACATCACTCGGATCGATTCTACGTCGCAGATCGACTCCTAATCGATCCTCGACCCGACGCCTCAATTTCGGAAGTTCCTCTTCCAGCAGCCGCTCGAAGGCCGCTTCATCGCCGTCGGCAAATTGCTGAAGCCATTCGACGGAACTGACCTCGGGGATCTCTGACGCTGCAGGGTCCGGGTTTCCCGGTTCAGGATCCTGATCCTCAGCACCATCTGTATCTGGTGAATCTTGGGCTGTCATGAGCACCTCCGTTACGTCATGATATCGCAGGCCAGAGCAAATTTCACACTCTCCTCTGGGAGAGCGGCACGAGACCCTCGGGAGCAGCCAATTGTCTGAAGACAGTGAATCTGACCCAGAACAGGAAATTTCGCCTCTGTCCCCGGCAGAGCTCCTCTTCGCAAGATTGCTCGGTGGAAGCCATCCAATCGTGAAAGCGGTCGAGCAAGCCTCCAGGGATCACCCTGATATTGCGGGCGAACTGCAGCGCCAGCTGCAAGAATTCGAACGGCGAAGAAACGACAGGTTGACTCGAGCGCAAAAGCTATCCGCTCCAAACTCCGATGCTCTGGCAGAACGATTACTCGATCGGTACAGCCAAGACCTCGACCTCAGTAACCCGCTCGACAGCGGAGAATCCGAACCGCTGATTCCCAATCTGGACGGACGCTACGATTACCTCGAAGAAATTGCCCGCGGAGGTATGGGCGCGATCTTGAAGATCTCGGATCCGGTCCTGCAACGTGAGTTGGCGATGAAAGTGGTGCTGGGGGACAAGGCGGGCGACGCGCCTCCTCAGCGTCTCCGTCGATTTCTTCGTGAAGCTCGAGTGACGGCTCAACTCTCGCACCCAGGAGTGGTTCCAGTACACGAGCTCAACAGCGATGCCGATGGAAGATTTTACTTCACCATGGATCGAGTGATTGGACAGGAGTTGAGAGACTTCATCCGATACGCTCGAGATGGCACCTCGGGTTGGGACCGCAATCGTTTGCTGGAAGTTCTGCTGAAAGTTTGCGACACCCTCGAATATGCCCACTCTCGCGGAATCGTTCATCGCGATGTCAAACCCGCCAATATCATGGTGGGTCAATTTGGTGAGGTCTATGTGATGGACTGGGGCCTGGCGAGGATCCTCTCCGACATCGAAGATGAGCCACTCGAGGATGTCATCTCCGATTCTCTCGCGTCCTCCCAGGAGGGCTCGACCGTCATCACCAGAGATGGATCGGTGGTGGGGACTCCTTCCTACATGTCTCCGGAACAGGCCTGCCCCGATCAGGGCTCGATCGGTCCCTGGACCGATGTCTACTCGGTCGGAGCCTTGCTTTACGAGATCCTCTCGGGGAATCCACCCTACCGTACCGGGGATATCCCCCTCCCCGGTCACAAGATACTGAGGCTGTTGCAGAAGGGGCCACCGGTAGATATCCAGGAGAGGTCTCCCGACACCCCCGATGATCTGGCCAACATCTGTCGACTGGCAATGCAGCGCAATGAATCGGACCGCCCCACCAGTGCTGGTCAGATCTCTACCCTGCTACGCGATGTGCTGAGTGCTCGAGCTTCTGCCGCAGAAAAGGCCCAAAAGGCACAGGAACTGGCCATGAGATCGAGAGAGATGACGCAGTTTTTGACCGGCCTGTTCTTGCATGAAGCAGGAGATAACCCATCCCTTCATCGCATCAGCGCTCATTCTCTGCTCGACCAGGGTGCACAAGATCTTCTCTCTGGAATGGATGAGCAACCACAAACCCGAGCATCACTGCTCGGATCTCTCGCCTCGATCCTGCTCGAGACTGGTGCCGCAGATCGAGCGACGGAGTTACTTCAGGCCGAGACGCAACTACGTAATGATCACCCCCACTGGACCGCCAGAGAACGGATCGATGCTTATCGAAAACTGGCCAGGGCTCACCGGCGGTTACGGCGTCTTTCCGAGGCTGAGGATGCACTCCAGAAGGCGCTCGAATTGGTCCCACCTGAATCACCCGCTGCAGACTCCCGCGAAATCCAACATGAATTGGCGGAGTTGCTCAATGTCCGGGGAGATTACCCTCAGGCGGAGGAGATCAGCCGGGATCTACTGGTCAGTGTTGCCGCAAGACCGAATATTGAGCAGGTGCAATACAAACTCACACTGGCCCAATCGATCTCGCTGCAAGGCTACCCCGAGGAAGCTCGAGAAATCCTCAACCAGGTCATCGCGGTGGTAGAAGAAGAGGATCCAGCGCTGCTGGCGACAGCGTTGCTCCATCGCGCTGGAACCGTGCTCGAGTTACCTGCCGAGGACACCAGCAAACAAGATCTCGAAACGGCGCTCACGGATCTGTCCCGTTCGGTCGATTTGCAAATCGAACTGCGGGGCGACCGATCGGACCACACTTCACGGCACAGGCGAGCTCTCGCCTGCTGCCAGCAACGCTGCGGCAATCTGGTGGCCGCCGAGCAGACTGCCCGAAGCGCTCTGTTGGCGATCCGACAGTTGCACGTGAGCCACCATCCACTCTGCGCACGTTCCTATGCACGGCTCGCCTCGATCTTGCTCCTCTCAGGCCAGACCAAGGAAGCCAACAAACTGATCGAGGAGGCGGACGTGAACATCGGCAGCGGAGTAGTTGCCGTTGAATATCAATTCAGTTCGATGGAAGCGAGAGTCCGCATCTATGCGTTAGCAGAACGCAAAGACGAAGCGTTGCAACTGCTGGAAGAACTGGACCAATGCGGTGGCGAACGACCCCCTGCACGCCAGAAGCGTCGTAGGGATCTCGATCGAATCTGCTCGGAGAGCGGCCTCGAATCGAATTACGAGGAGTAATCGGTCAACGAAGCGACAGTCTCGGCATCTAGTTTCCCGACCAAGGCCACCACCAGATCCACGGCATGACGATAATCATCGATATCGATGACACTGGAATGAGTATGGATCGAGCGTGCCGGAACTCCGATCACGATCGTCGGCACACCCTGTCCGTGAAGGTGAGTGGTCGAAGCATCGGTCCCACCACTTCGTCGCACAGCGATCTGTAGCGGTACTCCCTCGGAAGTGGCGACTTCCTGACAGAGTCGAACCAGTCGTCGATTCGAGATCGCAGTCGGATCGAGGAACCGAAGTTGTGGTCCTCCTCCCAGAACTGACTGTCGTGAGGTCATCCCTGGCAAGTCATCGGCGGGAGTTCCTTCGAGCATGATCCCAACATCGGGACGGCTGATGGAACTGGCGGTTCTTGCGCCACGACAACCCACCTCCTCCTGGACCGCAGCCACCGCCACCGGCTGACAGGGCAGTGAGGAGTTCTTCGCCAGTCGTTGAAACGCTTCGATCAGGACTCCGACCCCGACACGATCGTCAAACGCCTTGCAACAGTAGCGTCCGGGAGATGCCAGTTCATCGAACTGCCCCCGAGGACAGATGGGATCTCCCACCATCACGCCCCACTCCTCCACTTCAGCACGATTCCGAGCGCCTACATCGATGTACATGCTCTCGAGTTTGAGAACCTTCTCCCGTTCTGCTGGCTTGAGAAAATGGGGAGGCTTACAGCCGATCGAACCGGGAATCTTGCGCCCACCGGTGGCCAGCAAATCCACTCTTTGTGCCAGTAACACGTGGCCCCACCAACCGCCGAGGGGAACAAAGTGAATTCGCCCCTCGTCGTCGATCGACTGGACGGCAAATCCCACCTCGTCCATGTGAGCATCGAGAATCACTCGCGGACCGGCCCCAGTTCCATCGACGATGACGCTGCCGTGTGCGTCATGCTGCAACCGACCCAGCCCTGCCAGTTCCCGATGGACGATGGCTCGCACCTCGTCCTCGGCTCCTGGTGGAGCAGTGGCCAGACTCAATTCACGCAATAGATCGACGGACTGGTCGCAACTTCGGTTACTCATCTGTGCCTCCAGATCGGGAAGAGGGGAGAGAATAAGCCAGGATGGCCCGCCCTGCCAAGCGCCTTGTCCGGGATCCTCAGGGAAGTTCGACCGGAACTTCATCGCCGAGAGTGATCAGACCCTGATCGATCCGTACCCGGTGAGAAATCACCTCGACCCCGGCAGACACCGCCTGCTGCAAAGCCTGACAGTAGGCTGGGTCGATCTCGTGGGCAAACCCCACCCGCTTCGCGTCGGTCCGCCCCAGCAGCAGGAAGAGCACGGCTCTGCGGCCAGAGGAAGCCAGGCCTGCCAGTACCTCCAGGTGTTTTTTCCCCCGTGCGGTGACCGAATCGGGAAAATCGGCGCGGTCATCGAAGTGCGCAGATCTCATGGTGACATTCTTGACCTCGATGAAGGTATCACCGGTTTCCTCATCCGGATCCTCGATCTCTCCCAGTACCATGTCGAGCCGGGTCCCCTGACCGATCGCAACTTCTCGGCGCAAGTATGAAAACTCTCCCAGTCGCGGCACCTGGCCCAGCAAGATGCCATCGGCCACTATTGAATTGGGTAATGACGTATCGACCAGTGCCTGAGCTCCCTCTCCGACTTCCAGAAGAGTCAGGGTCCACTGGAGTTTGCGCTTGGGGTTATCGACAAACTTCAACCATGCTCGCGGCTGACCATCGATGAGGGTCTTCATACTTCCCGGATTGGGACAATGGGCCACCACCTCATCCCCGTCGGCAAGGTGACAATCAGCCAGGAAACGCTTGTAGCGTCGAACCAGTTGCCCCTCGATCAACTCCAGTTGCACCATCAGAAACCTCGAGCCAGCAAGATGGGATCAACGAATTCGGTCATGAAATGCTCACCTGGCGCCTTTCCTGGCATCTTGGACCTCCAATCCCCCGAGTGATGGTGCGATTCGGTTGCTCCGGAGCACCGATTTCGGAGAATCGTTACTGTAAAGATCGGGCGGCAGGTTTGCCACCATGGCACTCCTCGATCCCGATCGCCAGAGCGAGGGAGTCCATCATGAGCCAGGGCGCAGAGCAGGCTTCCGACGCCGATTCAGGCGAGGTGGATCCAATGCTGCTGGCGTTACTTCGCTGCCCTTGCCCGCAGCACCAGCCGCTGCAACAGCGCCCCGATGGGCTCGCTTGCAGTGGCTGTGAGCGAGTTTTTCCGGTGGTAGACGGCATCCCGGTGATCCTTCCCGAGCCGGAAGATCCATCTGCCGATTGATGTCGATGGAGAGGACCAAAGATCGGATGGAACATCTTCCGACAGATCCAGACCCTGAAGAGACCTCGGAATGGCTCGAATCGATCGATTCGGTCAGTGAGGCGGCTGGAACCGAGCGTGCCGGTGGGCTACTCGATGATGTGATCTGGCATGCCCAGGCGCATCATTTACCGCTGGGTTCACACGCGATCACTCCCTACCAGAACACGATACCGGTCGAAGCAGAAGCGCCCTACCCCGGCGATGAGGAGATGGACCATCGCATCGAGCGCATCGTGCGCTGGAACGCCATGGCGATGGTGGTCCGGGCCAACACCCAGCACGATGGACTGGGCGGTCACATGTCGACCTTTTCCTCCGCCGCCACCCTCTACGAGGTGGGCCAACAGCACTTCTTCCGTGGCATCGATGCGGCCGGAGGAGGGGACCAGATCTTCTTCCAGGGCCACGCCAGCCCGGGAATGTATGCTCGTGCCTATCTCGAAGGACAATTGCAAACCACCCAACTCGACCGCTTTCGGCAAGAGGTGAACGGGGGAGGACTTTCCAGTTACCCCCACCCACGCCTGATGCCGGAGTTCTGGCAGTTTCCCACCGTTTCGATGGGACTGGGACCGATCAACGCCATCTATCAGGCTCGATTCAATCGCTACCTCACCGCGCGTTCGATCAAGGACACCAGTGATCAGCGAGTCTGGGGTTTCATCGGAGACGGTGAATGTGATGAGCCGGAGACACTTGGAGCTCTGCGCATCGCATCGCGCGAACGGCTCGACAATCTCACCTTCGTGATCAACTGTAACTTGCAGCGACTCGATGGACCGGTGACCGGAAATTCAAAAGTGATCCAGGATCTCGAAGGCGCCTTCGAGGGAGCCGGCTGGCGAGTGATCAAGGTGGTCTGGGATCGACTCTGGGATCCACTACTGGCACAGGACACTTCCGGTAGGTTACTGAAGAGAATCGGTTCGATCGTCGATGGAGTCTGGCAAAGAGCGGTCGCAGAAGATGGCTCATGGCTGCGCCAGCAGTTGAGCGATGGCGATGCTGAAATCAGCACACTGCTAGAGTCCTGGAGTGATTCACAACTTCAACAGTTGGGTCGCGGAGGACATGACCGTCGAAAAGTCGCCGCAGCCTTTGATCTGGCCTGTCGTCCCGATGGACGCCCCACTGTGATCTTGACCAAGACCATCAAGGGACACCACCTGGGCCCGCAGGCAGCGGCTCGCAACATCAGCCACCAGATCAAGAAACTCAAAGGAGATGAGGTTCGAGCGGTTCGTGACCTGCTCGAGATCCCGGTCCCGGATGCAGAGGTGGAATCTGCTCCCTACTACCATCCCGGAGCAGATTCAGCAGAAGTGCGATACATGCAGGAGCGAAGAGCAGCACTGGGAGGATCGATCCCCCGACGTCGATCGCAGGCTGCAGTACCGGCACTCCCCTCTTCGATGGTATTCGAGAAGTACCATGGCGGCACCAAGGGATCACTACAAGCCTCGACCACCATGGCCTTTGCTCGGCTCTTTCGAGACCTGCTCAAGGTCGAGGGCATCGGAAATAGAATCGTACCAGTGCTGGCAGATGAGGCGCGTACATTTGGTATGGAAGCGCTATTCAAGCAGGTCGGGATCTACGCTCCTGGTGGACAGAAGTATCAACCGGTCGATCACGCACTGCTCTTCTCTTACACCGAAAAAGCGGATGGCCAGATCTTGCAGGAGGGACTCACCGAGTGTGGCTCTCTCGCCACTACCATCGCTGCTGCGACCAGTTACTCGACCCATGGTGAGGTCACATTACCCTTCTACATCTTTTACTCGATGTTCGGATTCCAGCGAGTCGGAGATCAGATCTGGGCGATGGGAGATGGGCGAGGACGTGGCTTCCTGCTCGGCGCCACCGCCGGAAGAACCACCCTCAACGGCGAAGGTCTCCAGCATCAGGATGGACACAGTCCCCTGTTCGCCTCCGCCTATCCCTCTTGTGTTACCTACGACCCATCCTTCGCCTATGAACTGGCGGTGGTGATCGAGGAGGGGATGCGCAGGATGGTCGCAGAAGAAGAGGATGTGTTCTTCTACATCACCCTCTACAACGAAAACCTCGACATGCCAGCGATGCCTGAGGGCTGCAAACAGGGCATTCTCGATGGTCTCTATCGCCTCGATGAGGCGCCCACCGGCGAGGGGCCGGTGGTGAGACTGCTCGGTAGCGGGCCGATGCTGCCACTGGCACGCGCTGCGGCCACTTCCCTGCTCGAACACCATCAGGTTCGTGCCGAAGTCTGGTCCGCCACCTCCTATCCGGAGTTGCGCAAGCAGGCGCTCGATGTCGATCGCTGGAATCTGCTGCACCCCAGTGAAGAAGCGAGAATTCCACGGGTTACCGAACTGCTCGGCACATCCGATGACCCGGTCATCGCGGTGACTGACTACATGAGGGAACTGCCCGATCTGGTGCGTCCCTGGGTCCAGGCTCCCTGGCACAGCCTCGGAACCGACGGATTCGGAAGATCAGACACCCGCGAACAGTTGCGACGATTCTTCGAGATCGACCAGGCGGCGATCGAAGTGGCGGCACTCTCCACCCTGGTCCGTAGCGGCGCGATCGAAGCGAAGCAACTCGAAGCGGCACTTCAAAGACTCGGCATCGATCGGGAATCTACCGCTCCCTGGACCCGCTAGATCGTTCCTCGATCGACCCTGCTACAACACGACACGACGTGAAATCTGGCACGAAGGTCGAGATCCAAAAACAGGGTCCGGACGCCAGATACTGACGACCGGACCCTGGGATGAGAACTTCGATTGTGGGCGCTGAAACCGATCAGTATCGGTAGTGGTTCGCCTTGTAAGGACCTTCCTTCGGAATTCCGAGGTACTTCGATTGCACATCCGACAACACGGACAATCGCACACCTAGTTTATCCAGGTGAAGACGCGCCACCTTTTCATCGAGGGTCTTCGGCAACACGTAAACGCGGTTCTCGTACTTCTCGCCGAACAGGAACAACTCGATCTGTGCCATCACCTGATTGGTGAAGGAGGCACTCATGACGAAGGACGGATGGCCAGTGGCACAACCGAGATTCATCAAGCGACCTTCCGCCAGTACGATGATCGAGTGACCATCGGGGAAGTTCCACAGATCGACCTGATTCTGGTGCTCCTCCGGGTTCTTCAGATTTTCACAGACGACTCCGTCAACCGCAGCCAAACCTGCCATGTCGATTTCATTATCGAAGTGGCCGATATTCGAAACGATGGCGTTATTCTTCATTCGCTTCATATGATCGACACAGATGATGTCTCGATTCCCGGTGGTGGTGACAAAGATATCGCCATCCTCCACCACGTCATCGAGGTGAACCACCTGATAACCATCCATCGCGGCTTGCAGAGCGCAAATCGGATCGATCTCGGTGATCACGACCCGAGCTCCTTGCCCCCTGAGGGCCTGGGCACAGCCCTTTCCGACGTCGCCAAAACCGAGCACTACACAGGTCTTCCCGCTGAGCATCACGTCAGTAGCGCGGCATAAGCCGTCGACCAGTGAATGGCGGCAACCATAGAGGTTGTCGAACTTGCTCTTGGTCACGGAATCATTGACATTCATCGCAGGGAACGACAGCGTCCCCGCCTGTTCCAACTGATAAAGACGGTGGACCCCGGTAGTGGTCTCCTCCGTCACGCCCTGGATGCTCTCGGCGATGGTTGTCCATTTTTCCGGTGCTTCCGTGAGGCTGACCTTCATCATCTCGAGGACATACTTCCATTCCTCAGGATCGCTCTCCTCGAACTCAGGAACTCGACCGGCCTTTTCGAACTCACGGCCCTTGAGCACCAACATCGTCGCATCGCCACCATCGTCGAGAATCATGTTCGGCGGACCATCGGGCCAGGTCATCGCCGACACCGTGCACTCCCAGTACTCCTGAAGAGACTCTCCCATCCAGGCAAACACCGGAACTCCCCGGGGCTCCTCGATGGTGCCCTCTGGACCGACCACCGCCGCCGCTGCGGCATGATCCTGGGTCGAGAAGATGTTGCACGAAGCCCAGCGAACTTCGGCACCGAGATCGACCAAAGTCTCGATGAGCACGGCGGTCTGGATGGTCATGTGGAGAGAACCCGAGATGCGAGCACCAGCAAGGGGCCGCTTCCCCTTGTACTCCTGACGAAGACTCATCAGGCCGGGCATCTCCTCCTCGGCGAGACGGATCTCTTGACGACCAAACTTGGCCAGTGCCAGATCCTTGACGCGATAATCGATTCCCTGTCGGGTCTCCTGGGTGGGCATGCTGGCCCCTTTCCTGATGTTCTGTGTCATCGCATGTCCCCGAGTGCACTACAGGCAGCGGGAATCGATCGATCTACAAGCGGATCACGACGGAGTCGCAATCGAATCACTACGCAGATCACGGTCGGATGGTAACTGGAGGAAAAGCCATCATCGAGCCACTCTGAAAACAACTGAGCGACTTTCGAACGATCTCGATCGGCTTACAGCCGCGTTTCAACCCAACTGCGGATCTTGTCGATCCGGGGCTGTTGCGATCCTACCGGCAGTTCGGGGTCAAAATCGGGTGGAGAATCGGAGAAGAGCGCGCGAATCCCCTGGTAACCAAGCATTCTCAGATCGTAGTGCTTCGATTCCAGATCCTGGACCATCAGGCGAGCAGACTTCTGCAATCCCAGCTGGAGAGCGGCGCGAATCGCGGTTTCCCTCAGGACTGGATCTCCAGCCGCAGCTTTTGCGATTCCGATCAGTTCATCCCCCGCCTCGGGCAATTGATCCTCGCCAATTTCCCGGGCCCGACTCCAGGTCTGGTACCAACCCACCATCTCCTCGGGATCAGCGAAGCCATTGGGGCGGATCGTCTCCTCGCAGCGATCGAGAAGTTTGCGGACCCCCCGGCTATTGACCTTCTCTCGAATCAGAGCCAGATAGGGAACCATCAAGGGACGCTTCCAACTAGGAAGCGATTGCGCCATCTCCTCCAGCATCCGCAGCATCTTTGGATGTGGTCGAAGCCTCAATGTTCGAACCAGACTGGGGAGATGCACCGAGGTTCCGAGGCGTGGGATCAAGATCCATTCGTCGGAGGATGCTTGATCCGACCGGACCCCACCGGTGTAGATCACCACATCTCGCGGACCACGGGTCAGCAATGCACTGGCGCGTTTCAGAATCAGCAGAGCAAGGGAGGTATTGAGTCGATCGGACTCGCCGTGATATGACGCCTGACCGTCACTCCAATTGCCCTCATTCTGCTGGCTATCCAGCAGATAATCACTCATCTCCAGATACCAGTCATGCTCACCAAAGGTATGCACTTCTCCGAGATCGCCGACCTTTTCGAGGCTGTACATTCCGTAAAAATTATCATGCGGCTTCCAGTCCGCCTCGATCCAGGCGACTGCGTCACGAAGCGATGCTCGGACCTTTTTCCGCAGTTCAGCGGTGAGGGATTCCTTACCGAAGCGATGCACGACCAGCAGCGACGAGGCCCCCGCGCATGTCATGTTCCACGATCCCGATTTCGGGGCCTTATCTTCGTAATGAAAGCCCCTCTTCCAGGCCTTTTGCATCTCTGGCGCACTGAGTGCCCGCGGTTCTATTTCCGCCACTGCCGTGCCACCCTGATCCTCTTCTTGTCCGGTTTCACGCTCCGGTTCAAGTATGATGATCGGTGAGACTTCATCTCCTGAGGGCATCTGTACCGAGAGACAGTAGTTGGTCATCCCCAGCCAGCACTCATCGGAAATCTCGATCCCTCGCCTGGCAAAGACCCCGACAGCCAGTGAAGCAAACTGAGTCACTGAGGTGTCTGCATCGGTGGCGCTGTGCAAGTAGCGCCAGCCTCCTGTTTGATTCTGTGCACTCAGGATGATTTTGGCGGCGATATCCAGATCTTTTCGATGATTGCGGGCCAGTTTCAACAAATGGATATCATTCAGCTCCGGCTGCAGGAGCAGTGCATCTTGTTCCGCCTGTGAAATCGCCGCATCGAGGGCAAAGGTCCAGCAGGAAACATCATAGATACGACGTTGAGTTGGCATCGCCTTGCTACACGCATCCAGGTGCGCACGAACCACCGGATGACTGGCATCGATGCCGGCGACGATGAGGGCGTATGCCTCGAGTGCTCTGGCACCTGGAATCGCTTCCGGGCGTGAGGGACTGACACCAGCGGGATCGACCAGCGCCTGGTCGAGGATGAAATCGATTCCCCCCTCGAGACTACGAGTGATCCGTTCATCTCTGTTGAGGGCCTTGTTGGCTTCCCTGTTGACCCGTTGCTTGCGACCACTGGCACGCAAGTTGCCGGACGCACGGAAGGATTGGACCTCGGTAGGACCGTCTCCCGCAATGATGCCAAACTCTCCGATGGGTCCTGCTACACCTTTTTCCGAGTGGATTCTATTGCCGTTGATGAACAGCAATAACTGGTTTCCCCTGCGCCGGATGCGCACCTGAAACGCTTCGCCCTGACTGACATAATCCGCCAGCGGACAGATCTCGACCCGGCGATCATCCTTGGGATACCCGCGGAAGACCAGTTTTGATCCGTCGCCGCCGAGAACCAAACGCCCTTGCCCGAACTGGATGCCCGCGTAATTGGAACCCACCTTGTTCAAGGTCATCTTGACCTCGATGTCAAAGTTGCCTGCTTCCAGGGTATGGTCTGCGATCACCATCTTGTTCTTGCCAGAACCGGTGTACTTTCCATCCTGGATCTTCCAGCCGCCATCGATGACCAGCACACCCTGAGGGACACCCTTGCGGATGAACTCCTTGGCACCTCGTGCGGTTGCCAGGAGCATTGATGCATCGGCCGAAGACACTTCTGCCAAGGCAGGTGCCAGAGTAGTGATCGACTCCACTCCCGTCGCTTCTGCGAGGGAGATCGACACGAAGACAGCCACCATCAGGAGGGCGATGGTGCGGGTGGCGCGTCCTGAGACACGACCCATCGAAACCTCTCTCTCGGAATTCTTGAGAAAAAAGCCCCGTGACCGAAGTCACGGAGTCCCGTGATTCTATCAGGATCTAGCGAGGGAGTCAGCAACCCCCTCGATCCATTGCTGGGGGCCCGGTATCCTCATTCATTACAGATCAGCGTGTTTGCAGACGAAGGGCCTCAGATGTCGGAAACGATCGAAAACTTGTTCCAGGAGGGCCGCTCATTCCCTCCCCCCGAAGCGCTCTCCAGGGATGCCAATGCCAGCGCCGAGATCTACCAGAAGGCCGCTGCAGACCCCCAGGGATTCTGGGTCGAGGAAGCAAAGCAGCTGCTCTGGAGCCGGCCCTGGGACCAGGTACTCGACGACAGCAAGGCCCCCTTCTACCGCTGGTTTGTCGGCGGCACGCTCAATGTGACCGAGTCGTGTCTCGACCGTCATGTCGCGACCAACCCCGACCGAATCGCCTTTCACTGGGAGGGTGAGGCGGGTGATTCCCGCTCCCTCAGTTACCAGCAACTTCTGTCGGAGGTGTGCCGCTGTGCCAACGGTCTCAAGCAGATGGGGGTGGCCAAGGGAGACACCGTCGCCATCTACATGGGCATGGTGCCGGAGATCGTCGTGGCGATGCTCGCTTGTGCCCGCATCGGAGCGGCCCATTCGGTGATCTTTGGTGGATTCAGCGCAGACAGTTTGCGAGATCGGATCGACGACTGTGCCTGCAAAGCAGTGATCACCCAGGACGGCTCCTGGCGTCGCGGAAGCGTCGTGCCTCTCAAAAAGAATGTCGATGATTCGCTAGTCGGTCAGCAAACGGTAAAATCGGTGCTGGTTCTGAAGCGTGCGGGGAACGAGGTCGACTGGCAGCAGGATCGAGACCACTGGTGGCACGATGTGATCCCCCAGCAGGATGATACTTGTTGCGCCGAGGTGATGGACTCCGAGGATCTTCTGTTCATCCTCTACACATCAGGCAGCACCGGAAAACCCAAAGGAATTGTCCATACCTGCGGTGGGTACCTGACAGGAGTCAGTTCCACCTTCCGAAATGTATTCGACATCAAACAGGACGATCTCTTCTGGTGCACCGCTGACTGCGGGTGGATCACCGGTCACTCCTACATCGTCTACGGCCCACTGGCCAACAACGCCACCAGCCTCATCTACGAGGGTACCCCGGACCATCCAGAGCAGGACCGCTGGTGGAAATTGATCGAGAAGTACCGGGTCTCTATCCTCTATACCGCTCCCACTGCGATCCGCACCTTCATGAAATGGGGAGAGTCCTTACCGGCAGGATGTGATCTCACGAGCCTGCGCCTGCTCGGATCGGTCGGCGAGCCGATCAATCCGGAGGCGTGGATGTGGTATCACGAACACATCGGTCAACAACGCTGCCCCATCGTGGACACCTGGTGGCAGACCGAGACCGGCTCCATCATGATCACACCTCTACCGGGCGTCACCACCACCAAGCCCGGCTCAGCCGCGACCGCCTATCCCGGAATCGATGCGCGCGTGGTCGATGACGAGGGAACGGAAGTGCAACGAGGACACGGCGGGATTCTCGTCATCGACTCGCCATGGCCATCGATGCTGAGAGGGATCCATGGTGATCCAGAACGGTACCGGGAAGTGTACTGGAGCCGATACGACGGCATCTATTTCCCGGGGGATGGCTGCAAGGTGGATGAGGACGGCTACCTGTGGCTACTGGGACGAGTCGATGATGTGATGCTGGTCTCTGGCCATAACATCTCCACCACAGAAGTCGAAAGCGCGCTGGTCGATCACCCAGCCGTGGCAGAGGCTGCGGTAGTCGGACGCACGGATGAACGCACGGGCCAGGCGATCGCCGCCTTCGTGGTTCTGCGCTCCTCGGTCAAAGGTCATGATGATCTGATCGGTGAATTGAGAAATCATGTCGCCACCAAGATCGGACCGATTGCCAAGCCTTCGAGTATCGTCTTCACTCCGGACCTGCCCAAAACTCGTTCGGGTAAGATCATGAGGAGATTGTTGAAGGATATCTCGGAGCAGCGAAAACTGGGTGATGTGACGACACTGGCCAATGCCGATATCGTCGATGCGATCCGCGATGGAGTTTCCGGTTCGAGCAGCGAAGACCAATAAACTCCGCGACGGTCGAGGCTCAAATGGAACTCAGCGATCGCTGTCGGTAGATTCCGATTTTTCATCCTCTTGTGCGGGCATCTGTGAAAGACCCCAGGATGTCAGGAACGCGAGCCTCGCAACATTTTGCAACTTGACCGGAATCACATCCTCGACATCGTCGGTGGGCTTGTGATAATCCTCGTGGAAACCTCCGAAGAAGAAGACGGAGGGAATCCCTTTCTTGAGGAAAGGGGCCTGGTCTGATCTCTGAAGCACAGCGTCCATGCCGGTTTCATCGATCTCCAGTTCGAGTAACCGAGCCATTTCATAGATGATCTGACCCAGAGGTTCATCGCTGGCACGACGCCCCACCTTGACCACTCGTTTCTGATTACGAGAAATCATGTCCATGTTGACCATCCCTGCGATGGACCCGCTATCAAATCCGCCATCGGCGACGAAGGCGGTCGATCCGTGCAATCCCAGTTCTTCCGCATCGAAGGCCACGAACAGCAGGGTCCGCCGGGTCTTCAAACGATTGAGAGCGTACGCCTCTGCCACCTCTAATAGCGCTGCAACCCCTGAGGCGTTGTCATCCGCGCCATTATGGATCTCGCCGCTGGCCCCATCGCGCGAAAGGCCAGGGGAAAGACCTCGCCCGACATGGTCATAATGGGCTCCCACGACGATATATTCATCCCGAAGATCCGGATCGGTGCCGGGCATCCGTCCGACGACATTTCGTCCAAGGCTCATGTCCCTGCCATCTCGACGAACTTCCATCACCACATGTGGCCTGCCCATCACGACCGCTCCCTCATCGGAGGATTGTCGTTTCCACGACGACAGCGGTCTTCCTGAGATCTTCCAGATCTTGGCGACACCAGCCCCGTGAACTCGAATGACCGGCAACACAAACAAGTCCTGGGCATCCGCCGGGGGCCACACCTCGGAAGGACTCGGCCGACAGGATTCCCCCACCAGCATCAGTCCCATTGCGCCTCGGGCCTTGAGATTTTCGCAATACAACACAAGATCCTCATCGGAGATCTTCTGCTCGACCGGTAACACGGCGAAGCGACCCACCACTGGATCGCGTTCTCGATCGGCCCACGTCTCCAGAGGGTCCAGCATGAACGCACAGATGGCAGCGACATCGACATCGGCAGATCGTGGGTGGGGAAGAAATTCCTGGCGGAAAATCAGCAGGATTTCGCGTGATGCTTTGTCGGAAACCATCAGGCGGATTCTGTTTCCCGTCTCAATCGATCCGCGGACCCCATCCCTTCCGGGTATGGTGAAATTGTGAAACCAGCTGCCAGCATCGCCCGCCGGACTGACACCGATCTCCTCGAACCGCTTGGCGATGTAGTCGGCGGAGTCACTCGCGCCGGTACTTCCAGCCAGGCGGCCTTCGCGCAGGTCATCGGCGAGCCAACGCAGATGCTCCATCGCCTCACGTCCGGTGATGGACCGGGCGGCATGTTTGACATCGGGAGCGATACGAGAATTCTTGTCGCGACGACTGGAAGGTTCGATCCCCTGCGCCTCGAGGAGCGGAGTCAGCGAGACTACCGCCAGCAATGTCGAGATGGCGATGGTCCGTGCTAGAAGCCGATGGCTGCCAGCGCCGTGACGAATCGCAGTTCCTTCAAGAGTCTTATTTGGCAAGAATCTTATCTTTCCCGGTAGACGATCCGACCTTTGGTCAGATCATAAGGGGAGATCTGAAGAGTTACACTGTCACCTGGGTTGATGCGGATGTAGTGCTTGCGCATCTTTCCGCTGATGTGGGCGAGAACGATATGACCGTTCTCCAGCACACACCGAAACGTGGTATTCGGCAACGCTTCCTTGACGATTGCCGTCACCTCGATCGGTTCCTCCTTCGCCATTGAGTTCCTCTCGCATGTCAGTGGTTACTGGATTGAGCAGATCTTCGAAGACCTGCTACTGTGGTTGCAGTACCTCGACTGCATTCTCATGAAGCCCGAGTTTAGCCGGGGTCATCGAGAATCGCCACCGGTCCCATCGGGCTGAAGGAGAACCCGGGAGCGGTTTCGCTGGGCATGAACGATCGCCACCGCCAACGCATCTGCAGCATCCGCTGGCCTGGGAGGCTCAGCCAAGCCCAAAATCCGCTGGACCATCGCCTGCACTTGATCCTTGCTGGCCCTGCCACTGCCGGTGACCCCCAGCTTTACCACTGTTGCCGCCAGTTCCACCACTCTCAACTGTGCCAGCGAACAGGCCAGGATGCACACCGCTCGACCTTCCCCCGCAAGAAGTGCACTACGAGCGTTTTTGCCGTGAAATACCTCTTCCACCGCTGCAATATCTGGCTGATGGAGGGCAATCGCACGCTTCACCTCTTGATGGATATGAAGCAACCTCTCCGAGTGTGGCAGGTCGGTCGAGGTGCGGAGCGAACCGTATTCGACCAGCGCAAAGCCGGGGCCATCCACATCGATCACTCCCCAGCCCATCTTCGCCAATCCTGGATCGATCCCCAGAACTCGCAGAGGTTTCCGATCACTCATCCCTCTTGCCCTTCTCTCGGTAGAAGATCCGGACCGGCACTTCAGGAATATCGAGCAGTTCACGCAATTTGTTCTCTACTGCGCGTTTCAACTGAGGTGTGAAGAAATCGGGTTTATTGACGAACATCGCTATCGTGGGTGGCATCACATCGACCTGGGTCGCGTAGTAGATCTTCGGTTCTTTACCATGTTTCACCCTCGGCCTGGGTCCATTTCGAATCGATTCCACGGCACGATTCAAGACTCCAGTACCCACTCTGGTGACGGCCTGCTTCGCCAGAGATTGCACCAGAGAGATGCATCTCGTCACGTTGCGACCTTCCTTGGCAGTCATGAAGAGAACTGGCGCAAATCCGATTCCTGGCAATTTCAATGCGAGGTACTTCTCGTACTCCTCCATCGTGGTCTGGTCCTTGGCCAGGTCCCACTTGTTGACCGCGATGACACAGGGTCGATGGCGATTCATCACTTCTCGGGCGATCCTCATGTCGAGTTGAGAAACTCCATGGACCGCATCGATGAGAAAAACCACCACATCGGAGCGACCGATCGCCGCAAGAGTCCGTGCTTGGGCGTAGAACTCGACCGAATCCTTCAGCTTTCCTCGCCGAAGCATCCCTGCGGTATCGATGGCAACGAATGAGATCCCGTCCTTTTCGAATCGGACGTCCACCGCATCTCTGGTGGTGCCAGCGATATCACTAACGATCACTCGTTCCTCACCGATCAAGGCGTTGATGAATGTCGATTTTCCGGCATTGCGACGCCCTACTATGGAAATCTTCAATGCTGGTTTGGCAGTTTCGGTGTCACCGACCGGGATGTCAGACACGAATCTCTCGATCAACTCACTTACACCATCGCCATGTTCCGCGGAAATTGGCCAGGGTTCACCGAGACCTAGCCCCCAGAATTCGGAGATGGAATCGGCTTCCCGATCGGCTTCACACTTGTTCACCACCAGGTGACACTTCTTCCCCAGTGGTCGGAGCCGATTAGCGACCTGTTCATCGAGAGAATGAAGTCCAGTCTTACCATCGACCAGCATCAAGATCAGATCTGCACTGGCGATCGCCACATCGATCTGGTAATGGATATCTGAATCGAGTTCCACTTCATCGGTGATTCCGATCCCGCCTGTGTCGATGATCTCGATGTTTCGATCGAGAATCTCCACCTCGACACTGATTCGGTCCCGTGTCACTCCAGGACGATCATCTACGATGCTGACACGCCTGCGAGCCAGGCGATTGAGCAGCGTAGACTTCCCTACATTGGGTCTCCCCACGATAGCGATACGGGGCATCATCGGGACCCTCGAAACCAGTGCAGAAGTGTCACGACCGTTTTCCCATCGATAATCTCCCCGCTGGAGAGTAGTGATTCCAACTCTTCACGAGTACAAAAATGTACCTGAACCCACTCATCTTCATCGGTGTCCTGCCCCACAAATTTCAACTCTTCGGCGAGGTAGATATACATCCGCTCATCGCTAAAACCGACCGCTGGCAGGATGTCGAACATGTGCGTGATCTTACCCGCCTGATACCCGGTCTCCTCACGAACTTCCCGTTCTGCACATTCGACAGGTTGCTCGCCCGAATCGATCAGTCCGGCAGGAATTTCCAGTAAATTGTGGCCCAGTGCAGATCGGTGCTGCTCGACCAGCACGATACGACCATCGGGTAATATCGGCAGGATCACTGCAGCCCCAGGATGACGAATCACATCGCGATTCACGATGCGTCCGTCGGGCAGTTTTTCCTTCAGTTCATGCATCTGGTATCGAGCACCGGAGTAAGCCACCGTTTCCTCAACGGCCACGAATCGAGGGTCGATACGACTCCCGCAACCTTTCTGACCGAGTTTTCTCGAAGAAAAAGCAGGGAGCCCAGCTCCGGATTCTGATGGGTCCATTTGAGCACACCATTTCTCGCTCCAGGCCCGACGATAACGGAACCCCATGGTGGAGCCCCTTCAGTCTAGCGAATTGATCTGGTGAAGTGGAGCGGATCCGGGTTCCTTGCCCCTCAGGGCACTGGTGACATGAAATCGTGCCGCAATCGCTCCGTCGGGCAGGCGAGCCTCAACCACGTCTTCAAGGTCGATCCGGCCATGAGACTTCATTTCACTGCAGGCATGCTCCAGTTGAGCGGTATCGATGACAAATCGAAGTTCCACGGATCGGTTTGCCGGTTGGATAAACTCTCCCCGGATGGCACGACTCCAGCAGGTACTCGAGATCCCCTGGAGTGCCAAATATCTCCAGTAAAGGATGGGAAAGAACGGATCTGCCGCACTGAAGAGAGCTCCCCCGAATGTGGTCCCCATCAAGTTGCGAGTCAGAATCGTCTTCCGTACTCGAACCACAGCAAACTGAAATTCAGCATCTATCTCGGTGATGCGGATTCCCTGAAACAGGAAAGGAGGCCAGAGATTCATCCACCAGCGCATTCGGCTGGCGGGGGTTTGTTCATCGATCAATGGGACTCCAGTTCCTCTTCCAAACCTCGAGCTCGAAGTGCCACCATCAAGCACGAAATGTCGGAAGGACTCACTCCTGCGATCCGTTGAGCGGAAGCCACGGTATCGGGTCTCAGGCGATTCAGCCAATCTCTCGCTTCATTTCGCAGCCCTGGGATGGTGTCGTAGTTGAGATCTGCAGGGAGAGACCATTGCTCCTGGCGACGCATCCTTTCGACCTCGCCCTGTTGTCGCTCGATGTATGATTCATATCGGACGGCGACTCGAACCTGATCACGGAGTCGAACGTCGAGATCCCAGTTCTCGACGCCGGGGACCGCTTCGATGAGCCCGCTCCAGGTCGCTCCCGGGATTCTCATCATCTCATGCAAGGTGCGAGTGCCATGCCGTTCCCGATGAAGGCGGCTCACCGTTTCTGTAATCTGTTGTTGATCTCTGCGAACTCGATCCGCCTGCTCTTGGCTGATCAACCCCAGCATCTCGCCCTTCTCCGCCAGCCTCAGATCGGCGTTGTCATGGCGCAGCATCAATCGGAACTCAGCCCTGGAGGTGAACATCCGGTACGGTTCTCGAGGGTCGCAACGAACCAGATCATCTGCCAGTACGCCGATGTACGCTTCATCTCTCCCGAGGATCAGGGGCGGTTGATTCGCCAGGTCGAGCGCCGCATTGACCCCTGCCAGGAATCCTTGTGCGGCGGCCTCCTCGTAACCACTGGTTCCACAGATCTGGCCCGCCAGGTAGAGGCCGGAGAGTGCCTGACATTCAAAGGTACGGGCGATCTGATGAGGGGGAAAGAAGTCATACTCCACGGCATAGCCGTGGCGCAGGAAGCGTGCCGACTCCAGTCCTGGAATCTTCGCCACCAGTTGCTCCTGCGCCTCGGCAGGCAAACTGGTGGAGATCCCGTTGACGTAGATCGAAGAGGTTTGAAGGCCTTCTCGCTCGAGGTGAACCACGTGTCCCTGCCGATCGGGGAACCGAACCACCTTATCCTCGATGGAGGGACAGTATCTGGGTCCCACACCCTCGATCTGTCCCGAGAAAATCGGGCTGCGATGAAGATACTCACGGATCACATCGTGAACCGATTCATCGGTGCGAGTCGTATGGCAGTTCATCCATTCCCGCTCGGGCAACTGGTTCCAGTGACTGAAGCCTTGAGGATTCGCATCCGGCCGTTGCACCTCTAACTGGGACCAGTCGATCGATGATCCATCGAGTCTTGGTGGAGTTCCAGTTTTCAGCCTTCCCGTCTCCAGCCCCAGTCCCCCCAGCGCTCCGGTCAGTTGCCGGACGGTTCCCTCGCCGATCCGTCCTCCCTCTGACTGGATTTCACCGATATGCATCACCGCTCGCAGGAAGGTTCCATTGGTGAGGATCACCTTACGAGAAGTCACCGTCGCCCCATCCTCCAGCTGGACTCCTGCCGCCACACCGTCGACGATGTGAATGTCCTCCACCGAACCCTCGACCACTCGCAAGTGCGGTTGGACGGAAATCAGTCGTCGCATCTCTTTCGAATAGAGATCCTTATCGACCTGGGCTCGCAACGACTGGACAGCCTCACCCTTGGACGTGTTGAGCATCCTGTAGTGGAGACCGGCGACGTCTGCCACCTGTGCCTGAACCCCTCCGAGAGCATCGATCTCGCGAGTCAACTGCCCCTTGCCGATGCCTCCGATGGCAGGATTACAGGAGAGAGCTCCGATGGTGTCCTCGCTCAAGGTGACGAGAATCGTCTCGCGACCGAGACGTGCCGCCGCAAGCGCCGCTTCGCAGCCGGCGTGCCCACCTCCGACCACGATCACTTCGGCATCTACATCTCTCATGAGGAATTTTCGCGCTGGTAAAATAATCCCTCGAGGCGATCGAAGTATTGTGGATCCGATTTAGAGACACAATCGGCGTCCAGTACCCGGGTCCCCTCCACCTTCAAGGCGAGCAAGGAAAACGCCATCGCCATCCGGTGATCTCTCGCTGGATCCAGATCCGCCGCGACCAGATCGACCCCATCGCTCCCGACCACACGCAACAGATCTCCGCGAACCTCTGCGCGGATCCCCATCGCCTTCATGCCACGGCATAGCACCATCAGACGATCCGTTTCCTTGACCCGAAGATGGGAGACTCCCGAAAAGATCGATTCACCTCGAGCAAATGCTGCCACCACCGCCACTGCGGGAACCAGGTCGGGGGTTCCCTCCATGTTTCGTGAAATCGCCTTCACGGGTGGGCCATGAACCCGAATAGATCGTTCACCGATCTCCACCGGACACCCCATGTCGGACAGGATCTCGCCGATCACCCGGTCTCCTTGCAGCGAGCGGCTTCCGACACCTTCGACCGTAACATCGCCGGAAACGAGCGCTGCCGCACAGAGCGGAAACGCCGCGGAAGAGGCATCGGCCTCGACTTCGATTCTGCCAGATCGAAATTCCGAAGCGGTCTTCACTGTGATCTCTCTCGGTTGATTTCCCACCTTCACGCCGAAGGCGCGCAAGACTGCGGCAGTCAGATCGATGTACGGCCGGGAATAGATGGGCCCCACCAGTCGAAGAATCAACCCGGCGGGAAGGTGCGGAGCGATCAGCATCAGGGCACTGGCGAATTGACTCGAAACTGCCGCCTGCAGAACGACCCGGCCCCCCTCCATCGATCCTCCTCGAATACAAACTGGAGGACCTTCTCCTTCACAATCAATGTTGCAACCCAGATCTCGCAGAGCCTGGACCAGCGGTAAGATTGGACGATGAGAAGCACCATCGATGTGAGTTTCCTCGCCACGCAACGCCAGCAGCGCGGTCAGGAAACGCATTCCGGTGCCGTTGGCTCCTACATCGATGCGACTGGCACCGGCGGGAAATTTTCCGGCACAACCGACGATCTTCAGTGGCCCCGGTAACTGTCCTGAGATCTCAAATCCCAGATCGATCAACGCTGCGAGAAAGATCTCAAGATCATCATTCTTTGGTGCGCCGATCACCTGGCTCTCACCGTGGGCCAGTAATGCCGAGAAGATCACCCTTTGAGCCACCGACTTGGAACCGGCCGTACGCACCTGACCCCGTAACGAGACGGGATGCTGAACACTCCAGATTCGAGCAGTGGATTCGCAGTTCATTGCAGGATCATACACCCAACACTGACCCACGGCATCGAGACACGCAGGGTTGCACAGCAGCAGATCCCTCTCCATCCTGCGTAGCATCGACCCGGAGGGTCTAGGAGGAGCCTGAATTGATCAGAATCCAGCTGTTGATCTTCATCTCGTGGTGGTCCTGTTCATTGGCTTGTGCCCAGATCCAATCGCCGGAAGAGTGGCTCGAGCGTCCACCCGGCACCGACTTTGAGCTGGCCGATTGGGACACCATCGGCGGCTGGTTCGACCACCTCGGCCAACAGCATCCGGCGGTTTCCACCTCCCATGTGGGGACCTCCACCGAGGGCAGACCCTTTCGTCTCTGCGTCATCTCGTCGCCAGAAAACCTGCAACGGCTCCCGTCGATCCAGGCGATGAGCCAGAGAATCGCAGATCCCCGGGGTCTTTCTCCGCAGGCGGCGGAAGCGTTGCTCGATCAGGCGGTCCCCATCGTCTTCGTCTCCTGCAACATGCATTCGACCGAGATCGCCGCTGCCGAGATGTCGATGACCCTCGCCTGGGAACTCGCCACCTCCGAAGCCCAACCGTGGGCCAGCGTCCGCGACAAGGTGGTGACCGTCATCATTCCCACCGTCAATCCAGACGGACTCGACCGGGTCGTTAACTGGTACCACAAGATCGTCGAAACTCCCTACGAGGGAGCATCGCTTCCGGAACTTTACCAGTGGTACGCAGGACACGATAATAATCGTGACTGGTTCGCTCTGTCGCTGGAGGAGACCAAGATCGTCACCCGACTCCTTTACACCCAGTGGTTTCCGACCATCTACTGGGACGTTCACCAGCAGGGCTCACGGAGGGAGCGGATGTTCGTTCCCCCCTTCCGCGACCCACTCAATCCAAACCTGCACCCCATCACCATCGCCGGAATCGGAGCCCTCGGATCGCGGGCGATGCTCGACCTGACCTCCTGGGGATTCACCGGAATCTCCTCGGGAGTGACCTATGACATGTGGTGGAGCGGCGGCAATCGCAACGTGCCGGTGCGTCACAACATCATCGGCTTGCTGTCGGAAGCGGCCTCCGCCAACCTTGCGAGTCCCATCTGGATCTCCCCCACGAGCCTCTCGGCCCCCAGTGGCATCGAGACCGGCTATGCCCCATCCAATCGCTTTCCGGCACCATGGCCCGGCGGCTGGTGGCGTGTCGGAGACATCCACCGCTACGAGATCGCCCTGGCCCGATCACTGCTGGGGAGCGTCGCAAGGGAGCCGAGATCGTGGCTCCAGAACTCCCTCCAAGTGGCGCGTGATGTGATTCGCCGTGGTAGGGATGAGGCTCCCCGCGGCTGGTTGATCCCGCGCCAGCAGCGCGACCCCGATGCCCTGCTGCGGCTGCTGGAGATCCTTCAAGCCCAGGGGATCGAGGTGATGGAAGCCACCGATGAGTTTCAAGCGGATGGTCGCCCATACCCCGAGGGAACCCTGGTCCTGCACAGGGAGCAACCGTACGGTTCCTTCCTCAAGGATCTCTTCGAAGTGCAGCGATATCCGGACGGACCGGCACCGTATGACGTCGCCGGTTGGACCCTTCCCCTGCTATTCGGAATCCGCCGGGTCGAGGTGCTGGAGAAGATCACCGTCGAAGCGACAGCGGTGGAGGATCAGCAGGCGGTAGTGGCTCGCCACTCGGTGGCCGAGGCGGATCGACTGGTCCAGTTGGTCGATAAGAAGTTCGATAAAAGGGTCGTAGTGCAGCAGATCTCGGCCACCGACACCTCTCGCATTCCCGAACTCTTCAAGGCACGAGAAGCCGGCGCCAGAATCTACAGCCAGAGAGATGGATCGTGGGGAATCGAGCGGAAGGATCTCGAACCAACCAGTTCGATGCCAGAGTTCAAGGCGCGCGAACTGCCGGGTAGTCGCATCGGAGTCTATGCTCCTTGGAGTGCCAGCATGGATGAGGGGTGGCTGCGCTGGGTACTCGACCATTACCAGGTACCGTTTCAGCGCATCCGAAATGAGCAGATCCGAGCCGGTGCTCTATCGGAGATCATCGACGTGCTGGTGATCGCCGACATCCGCCAGAGTACCATCGAAAAAGGCCGGGCATCCGGAAGTGTGTTCCCGGAACTGGCCGGCGGCCTGTCGCCAGAGGGTGTCATCGCCATCGAGGAGTTTGTTCGAGGTGGCGGACGACTGATCTGTACCGGGAAGTCATCCTCATTCGCCATCAACCTGTTCGATCTTCCACTCGTCTCGGCTCAGCCGGAGGATTCAGAGGAGCAGTTCCAGTGTCCAGGGTCGATCGTGCGAACCGTTCCCGTCGGCGATACCCCCTGGACCGCCGGATTGCCTGACTCCACTGCCATCTTCTTCTCCCGCTCGCTGGCATGGCGAGATGAGGTCAGGGAGGACGAGGAGACATCGGTGAAACACTTGCTCCAGTTTCCCCACCAGCAGATCCTGCTGTCGGGGTGGGCCAAGAACGAGAAGGTGCTGGCGGGTGCAACCGCCTGGGCGACCTCAAAGGTCGGCAAGGGTCGGGTCCACCTGTTCGGCTTTCGGCCTCACTACCGATCGTGGAGCCACGGTACCTTTGGCCCGTTACTCCGGGCCATCCTGCTGCCCTGAATTGGAGCCGATTCCTCATGAATCCACCGGGAAAGTCAGGCGATCAGCTGCGATTCCATGCCCTCGATGGACTTCGAGCGACGATGATGTTGCTGGGGCTGGTCCTCCATGCCGCCTGCAACTACCAGGATTCTCCGCCAAATGAAGCCTGGTCCTTCCGGGCTGCAGAAACCAGTTCATTCTTCACCCTCCTGGTACTCTTCATCCATGCCTGGAGAATGCCCATCTTCATGCTGCTGGCAGGGTTTTTCTCGGCACTGCTGGTCGATCGGCGAGGGCAACAAAGTTTCCTCGGCAATCGGATGTCTCGGCTGGCATTACCTCTGATCCTGTTCCTGCCGGTGATCTTGCCTCTGACCACATCCGGATTCGCATTCTCCGTGAGCCAGATGCCGGTCGAGGGATTGGGAGAGTTCTTCCAGAAGAGTGGCGGCAGTTGGACCGACCTGTTCCCCCCCATCACGATTCACATGTGGTTCATCTACTACCTCGTCCTCTACTGCTCCCTCGCCTACCTGTGGATCCAAGGCTCGACCCTGCTGCTTCCGCAGAAGATTCGCGATCTTCCTCGCAGTTGCATCGAGATCCTCATGCGCTGGCCAGGTGGAACTCTCCTCCTGTCAATCCCACTGATCTGGTCCCTGAAAGGAACCGCTGGGTTACTCTTCACCGGAATCGGAATCATCCCCGAGTCCAGTTCCTTCTTCAGTTACGGATTCCTCTACTTCTGTGGCTGGGCACTGTGGAATCAACGACAACTCCTCAAAGGACTGTGCAGTTGGCCATCCACGCTGCTTTCGCTGGGATTGACGATAATCCTGTTCCTCGCATGGCTGGAGTTCTTCCTCCATGCAGTCGGGTTACCTGCGGGAGCACTGATCCAGTACCTCGAAACACTCGCTGGAGTCGAACAGTTCGAGCTATCGACGATCCAGTGGATCGGCGCTACTCTCTCCGCTCTGATGATGTGGAACGCCATCTGGGGCTTCACAGGACTGTTCCAGTTGACCACCGATCGCAACATCCCGCTGATTCGATACATCGTCGATGGCTCCTATTGGGTCTACCTGGTTCATCTTCCCTTCTGCATCTGGATCCCCGGGCTGCTCTTTGATCTCGACATGGGAGCTGCGGGGGCATTGTGGAAGTTCTTCATCACGCTACTGGCAACCACCATCATCGGGTTCGTCAGTTACGAATGGTGTGTCAGGAACAGCCCCATCGGAGAGATCCTCAACGGCAGAAGATGGCCCCGGGCAATCGGCCGGGCGCTCAGGAATCGTCCACTGGTCGAGGTCGAGAATCACTCCAGCAGATGACCCCGATTCTGCCATCAGGTGGTAAAATGCACTCTCAGTGTCATCGATCCGCTCCAATTCTCGACCATCCCCTTCGGAGGCTTCATGCTTGCCATGATCTGTTTCTGCATGCTGGCCCTCTGTGCTGGTGATGAACCGGCGATTGCGCCGCTGATTCCGCTCTGGGAGCAACAAAAAGGAGTTCCAGCGATCCGCTGGGCTGGAAGTCACCTCGATGAAGCACGCCAAGAGGCACAAGACCGAAGGGTACCCATCCTTCTCTGGGTCATCCGCGACGGCGACTCCGCTTCGCAGTCCTGGGTCGACCAGAGATTGATCGATCCAGATTTCATCTCGACCCTCGAGAAAGAATCAGTGCCCGCCATCGTCTGTCTGGAAGCGATCGATGGACAACGTCATTCACCAGAACGAGTTCGAGATGACGAGAAGAGTCCACCCCGAACCCGCTGTCCTCATCTTCGATCTTGCAGTTGCCAGGGACACCTCGGCAGTGAGCCACTGTTGAAGGGCATCGAGTTGCCCCACTTGTTTCCCGCGGCATTCCTGATTTCATCTTCTGGAAAGATCACTGCCGTCCCGCCGGAGATCCCCTTCCAGGGAACGGATCGATTGATTCTGTACCTCTCTGGCCAACGGCAAGGGAAACGATCGACACGATTGAATCTGGATTTCCTGAAGATCAGGCTCGAACGCGCGCGAACATGTTTCGAGTCGAGGCAGATCAAATTTGGTCGGCTGGAACTGGTGTACATCGAAAGCCAGCTCGATATGTTCGGCCCACAGATCCGATCCGAATGGGAAAAGGCGTGCCAGCCATATCTGGCTTACGGCAAACAGATGTTGCGACAAGCGAAATTGATCGGGAGGACGGATGCCAACCGACGGTTACTGATGCTCAAGAGGTTGGTACAAGAACTGGAAGGGTTACCCCCTGCCACCACGGCTCAGAACTACATCAACCAGGCTCTCCCCAACTAGAACATTCCCAGCTGCAGACGAGCACCCTCGGTCATCCGATCCTTGGTCCAGGGAGGATCCCAGACCACACCCACCTTGCATTGCTCGACCGACTCGATCGCAGCAATCTTACCTTCCACTTCTCCCGGAAGGGTACCTGCAACCGGGCAAGCCGGAGAGGTCAAGGTCATGTCCACATCGACGATCTGATCCTCGATATCGATGCGGTAGATCAGTCCCAGCTCGTAGATGTTGACGGGAATTTCCGGATCGAAGCAGGACTCGATCGCTTTCACGACCTGATCTTCCAGAGTTCCCTCTTCACCCTGTAAACCGGCAACACGAGGTTCGATGTGGGCTGCTTCGTTGCTCTGCGGATCCCGCTCACCATCGGCGTCACGGTTATCTTGTGATTCCATCATTCTGTACTGACCTCTTCCTCGACCCCGCTCAGCGCCTGGATCAGTGTATGCCATGCCAGGGTTGCACATTTAACCCGGGCGGGATATTGCCGAACACCACTAAAGACTGCCAACTTCCCCAGACCTTCACCGGCAGGAGCATCCCCCTGGCCCGCGACCATCTGACGAAAACTGGCAAAGATTTCCCGCACCTCTTCTTCACTGCGTCCCTTCAGAACACCGGTGAGGATCGAAGCCGAAGCGGTGGAAATGGCACAGCCCGAACCTTCAAAGCAAATTTCTTCCACCACGCCATCTGCCGTTCGAAGGACATGCATCTCCACGTCATCGCCACACAAGGGGTTATGCCCCTTGGCCGACAAGTTGTGCTTACTCTTCGGTCCAAAGTTCCTCGGAGACCTCGAATGGTCGAGAATCATCTCCTGGTAAAGTTCACGAATATCATTCAATTGAAGACCTCCTGAACGCTCTCGATGGCTGCCACCAGTGCGTCGATGTCATCCAGTGTGTTGTAGATGGCAAAGGAGGTGCGAATCGTTGCAGCGACTCCAAATCTACTCATCAAGGGCATGGCACAATGGTGGCCCGCTCGAATAGCGACTCCCTGCTGATCCATGATGGTTCCCGCATCGTGGGGGTGAATCCGATCCAGGACGAACGAAACCACCGAGATCCGATTTTTCGGCCGACCGATGATGGTCAATCCATCCAACCGATCGAGCCGGGTGACGGTCTCCTCCAGTAGTTGCTGCTCATGGGACTGGATCGTCTCGAAGCCGACCTCCTGGATGAAATCTAGCGCAGCACCTAGCCCGATGACTCCGGCAATATGTGGAGTTCCCGCCTCGAACTTCCATGGAACATCGGCAAAGGTCGAGTTCTCGAAGGTCACGGTACGGATCATGTCCCCGCCCCCTTGCCAGGGGCTCATCTGGTCGAGCAGTTCCTTTCTCCCCCACAGAACGCCGGTCCCGGTCGGTCCGTACATTTTGTGCGCACTGAAGGCAAGAAAATCACAACCGAGTTGCTCCACATCGATCGGCAGGTGGGAAATCGCCTGAGCGGAATCGATCATGGTGATCGCACCCTTCTCACGAGCGAACGCTATCACCTTCTGGATGTCATGCAGCGTTCCCACGGCATTGGACACGTGCCCGATCGAGACCACCTTGGTTCGATCGGTGATCAAGGACTGCAGATCATCGAGAATCAAATCTCCATCATCGGTGCATGGGATGATCACCAGTTTTGCGCCCTGTTCTTCGCACAGCATCTGCCAGGGGACGATATTGGCATGGTGCTCCATCGCACTGATCAGCACCTGATCTCCGCTACTCACTCGATCTCTACCGATGGTCCGAGCGACCAGGTTGATCGCTTCCGTGGTCCCGCTGGTGAAAATCACACCGTGAGGATCGGGTGCATGGATGAATTGTGCCACCTTGGCTCGAACCGCCTCATAGCGAATCGTCGCCCTCTCGCTGAGGGTGTGGACACCCCGGTGCACATTGGAACAGTCCTCCTGGTAGAAGGACTCCACCGCTTGCAGCACCTGGGTCGGCTTCTGAGTCGTGGCAGCACTGTCGAGATAGACCAGCGGATTCCCATGGATCTCCTGCTGCAGACAGGGGAATCTTCTCCGGACCTGATCCAGGTTAGAGAAGGATGGACAGGACTCGTTGGCCTGAGGAGTTCGGTTCATTCGTGATTAGTTCCGTCAGGATTGATCGACTGCTGAATCTCATCTGCGATAAAATCACTTAACTGTCGATCTTCCAGCCCGTGAAACACTTCGGAAGTAAATGCTCGAACCAAAATCTTCCGGGCTTCATCGGGCGAGACTCCCCTCGATCGAAGGTAGAAGATGGCATCCTCATCCAGTTCGCCGATAGTTGCCCCATGGGTACACTTCACGTCGTCGGCATAGATTTCTAGCCGAGGCCGGGTATCCGCTTCTGCTCCTTCTGACAACAAGATGGTGTCATTCGACTGTTTTGCGTCGGTGCGCTGAGCATCCTGATGGACATGAATCATGCCACTGAAAACACCGCGCGCCTGACCACTCAGGACTCCACGATAGATCTCGTTGCTGGTGCAATCTTCTACCTTGTGATCGATGGTGGTGTGGTGGTCGAGGTGATCCTTACCACATCCTGCATACGCTCCCATTAGATCGCAGTGGCAACCGGTTCCCTCGTGACTCACGTGCAGTTCATTTCGAATCAACTCTGCACCTGAGGAACAGAACAGATCCTCAAACCGAGAGTCCTGTTGCTGAATCACTCGAGTACCATGAAAGATCGAAGAGCACTCCGGACGAAAAGCGCGAACCCGTTTCAGGATAGACCGTGGATCGAGACCGATCCCCCAGCGTAGATTGCCAAGAACTTCCCCAGCGGACCTGATCTCCTCGATCAGTTGCAGTTGAGCTCCGGCGGCAAGTTGGATCAAGCCGGTAACATGTGCAGATCCCGATCGAGCCTGTCCATCGAGGACATGCAGGATGTGAATCGGCGCATCGATCTTGGCGCCTTCTTCCACCACTTCGATGTGCACTCCGTCATCCAGCAAGGCATCGGAGAGATCGTAAAAAGGATGCGAGTCCTGCGTCCAGTACAGATCGAGCAGAGATGCCAGTTGATCCGGATCGGAGTGTCTCAGTTGGGCAAGAGATTGAACTCGGATTGCCGAAGGCAATCGACTCAGATCTGAAAGATCAGCCCGGAACTCACCATTGACGATCACCACCTTGGCCAGCATGTCGACCGGAAGGTCGGGACAGAACGCAATCTCCTGGGAACGCTCCAGCAGTGGAGCGCAGGGCCCAGCGGCGAGGCGCGAAAGGGGCGTGTATCGCCACTCCTCGTGCTTACGCCCGGGGAAGCCATGCTGCTCGAACTGTTCCAGCGCTCGCCCCCGTCGCCTCTTCAGATCGACGCCCTGATCATCAAAGTTCAGGCTGCCAGTTTGTACCTGTTTACTCCAGGTTTCCGCCACCACGTCACCTCCTAGGCGTTGTTTCCGGCCCTGGCGTCGTCCGCCTGGATCCATGAGTAGCCTTCTTTTTCCAATTCCAGTGCCAACGACTTGTCGCCTGATCGAACAATCTTTCCTTCAGAAAGAACATGAACATGATCGGGAACGATGTAATCGAGGAGGCGCTGGTAATGAGTGACGACGATGATCGCCCTCTCTTTCTTGCGCAGTTTGTTGACCCCTTCAGCAACGATGCGAAGGGCATCGATATCCAGCCCGGAGTCCGTCTCGTCCAGAATCGCAAGATTCGGATCGAGAACCGCCATCTGAAGGATTTCGTTTCTCTTCTTTTCACCACCACTGAATCCGTCATTGACGGCTCGGTGGAGCAACTTCTCATCCATCCCGACGAGATCCATCCTGGATCTCACCAGTTCCAGGAAGTCCACCGCGTCGATCTCCGATTCGTCACGGTATCGACGAATCGCGTTCAAAGCAGATCGTAAGAAGTAAGCATTTGAAATCCCTGGAATCGAGACTGGATACTGAAACGCCAGAAAAATTCCCTCACAGGCACGCTCATCTGCAGAGAGTTCCAGCAAGTCGATCCCGTTGTACTGAACAGTTCCGGCATCCACCAAATATTCTTCTCGACCAGCGAGCACATTTGCGAGCGTGCTCTTACCTGATCCGTTAGGTCCCATGATGGCGTGCACTTCGCCCGCCTTCACTTCGAGGTCGATTCCCCTGAGGATCTCGGTTCCCTCGACAGAGGCGCAAAGTCCATGTATCTCGAGCATGCTGTTTTCCTTCTTCCCTGACATCTAACCGACACTCCCCTCGAGGCTTACCGCGAGTAATTTCTGTGCTTCCACGGCGAACTCCATCGGTAGTTCACTGAATACTTCCTTGCAGAATCCATTCACGATCATGGAGACCGCGTCCTCGGTCGATATTCCTCTTTGATTGCAGTAAAAGATCTGATCTTCGCCAATTTTCGATGTTGTCGCTTCATGCTCCACCTTGGCGGTCGGATTTCGAACCTCGATGTAAGGGAAGGTATGTGCTCCGCAGCGATCCCCTAGCAACATCGAGTCGCATTGAGAAAAGTTCCTCGCGTCAGTGGCGCCCTTCTTCACATCGACCAGACCACGGTATGTGTTCTGTCCACGACCCGCGCTGATTCCCTTCGAGATGATGGTGCTACTGGTCGATTTACCAATATGGATCATCTTGGTCCCGGTATCGGCTTGCTGCATGTTGTTGGTAAGGGCTACAGAGTAGAACTCTCCCACCGATTCATCTCCCAGCAATACACAGGATGGGTACTTCCAGGTCACCGCCGATCCTGTTTCGACCTGGGTCCACGAGATCTTCGAACGCTTCCCCTTGCACAACCCTCGCTTGGTCACGAAGTTGTAGATTCCGCCCACCCCATCCGCATCTCCGGGGTACCAGTTCTGCACCGTCGAGTACTTGATGGTCGCGCCCTCGAGTGCGACCAGTTCCACCACTGCAGCGTGGAGCTGGTTTTCATCTCGCATGGGAGCAGTGCAACCCTCGAGATAGGAAACTGTGGACTGATCGTCTGCAATGATCAGGGTTCTCTCGAACTGCCCCGTTCCTGCAGCATTAATCCTGAAATAGGTGGAAAGTTCCATCGGACAGCGGACCCCGGCTGGGATGTAACAGAAAGACCCATCGGAAAAGACCGCAGCATTAAGCGCCGCGAAGAAGTTATCGGTGTACGGCACCACTGATCCCAGATACTTGCGTATCAGATCGGGGTGCTCCTTCACAGCTTCCGAGAAGGAACCGAAGATGATGCCCAGTTCTGCGAGTTTGTCGCTGAAGGTCGTGGCGACCGAGACGCTATCGAAGACAGCATCTACTGCGACTCCGCTCATCCTCTTCTGCTCATCGAGTGAGATCCCGAGTTTTTCAAAAGTCTCGAGAAGTTCAGGATCCACTTCATCGAGGCTATCGAGAGTCTTCTTCGGCTTGGGAGCACTGTAGTAGATGATGTTTTGGTAATCGATGGTGTTTCGTTCGACCTTGGGCCATGAGGGGTCCTCCATCGTCAGCCAATGCCGGTATGCCTTGAGTCGATATTCCAGCAACCAGTCCGGTTCATCCTTGCGTTTCGAGATCTGATGAATCGTCGACTCGTCGAGGCCGGGTGGAAGGGAATCCGATTCCACATCGGTCACGAAGCCAAACTCGTATTCACGATCAGCGAACTCTCTCAGTTCTTCGGTTTCAGTCATCCGTCTCCTCCTGTAAATCCTTGCTCTGCGCAGAGACCGCGGCGAGTTGAACTCCTCCTGGTACGGCCATCTGTTCGAGTGTGATGCACTCGAGCGTTACCCGGATCCTGTCGTTGATGAATTTCCAGTTCGAACTGAGTGGGCAGAGAGATCCGATGCCACATTCTTCCGGGCCGGTATCTACACATTCAGTCAGAGAGATGGGCCCATTCAGAGCCTCGACCATCTGCTGCACGGTGATCATTCGGGGCTCCCGAGCGAGACGATAGCCTCCCTGGGAACCGCGCCGCGATTCGAGCAGATTGCTGCGTACCAGAGCCTTGAGGATCTTGCTCACATTGGGCAAGGCGAGTCCTGTCAGGGTCGAAATCTCGGGAGCAGAATAGACCTGCTTATGCCCCTCACCACTCTCCTGACGATTGGCCATCGAGGTCAGGATGAAGATACCATAATCGGTTTGTCTTGTGATCTTGAAGATCGGATCCCCCCTTCCCTCTGCCGGAGCGTATCGATTCGTATTCACGGCCCAAGGCCTGGTCCAGATACAGATCCTGTGAATCAGGACCATTAGTGTACTCTTTAGTAGTTTCACCCCAGCGCCGAGGTTCGTCAAGCAATCCCGACCCGCTTCTCGGCTCCGGTGGTGACCCATCTTGCCAGGCCCTACACTCTCCCTGATCAGCATGACTCCCGATCGCAGGGAGAAGAGGAGAAGAGTGAAGTGGAAGTAAATCAGCCCCCGGGAGAACCTGACGCCCCGCCCCAGGCCGATCCCGGAATCGTCTCCGATCTTTACCAGTTGGCGAAGCCGAGACTCTCGTTGCTGGTGGTGATCACCGCCGCTCTCGGCGTCGGCGCTGCCTGGCCCTTCACCGGAGAGTACACCAGAGCCCTCACCACTCCCGAAATCCTCGACCGCATCCTGCAGATGCTCGGACTGTCGGCGGGAACCGCATTGCTCGCCGCTGCGGCCAATGCTCTCAATCAATTCTGGGAACGGAAGTCCGATCGATTGATGAAACGAACGGCCCATCGAGCGACAGCCACGGGTCGGATCGGCGGAGGTGTGATCTTCGTTTACAGCGTCGTGACCGGAGTGAGCGGAACTGCGCTACTGTACCTGGCAGGGAATCGACTCGCCGCCATCCTTGGAGTCTGCAGCCTGATTCTCTACGTGCTGATCTACACACCGCTGAAGAAACGTACATCTCTCAATACCCTGATCGGTGCGATACCCGGCGCGCTTCCACCACTGATCGGGTGGTGCGGAGCGGGCGCTCCCTGGTTCCATCCGGTGGGGCTGTCCCTCTTCGGCATCCTGTTCGCCTGGCAAATCCCCCACTTCCTGGCCATCGCCTGGATGTACCGCGATGAATATGAAAAGGCTGGCTTCCGGATGCTTCCGGTGATTGACCCTGAGGGGCATCGGACCGCCCGCGCCGCCCTGACTTGGTCGCTCTTCCTCTGTGCGGTAAGCCTGATACCGGTGTTGTCCGGCGCCGCAGGCGTGATCTACCTGGGGATCGCCGTGGCACTGGGTGCCTTCATGACCACCCGTGCTCTGGCACTGGCGAATCAGCGCGATCGAGCCTCGGCTCGTCGACTCTTCTTGGCCAGCATCATCTACCTCCCCATCGTGCTCGGTGCTCTGGTGGCGAATCCGAGCCTACGCGGATGACCGATTCTCTCTCCTCCCCCGCTCCGTCGCTGAGACCTCCCTTGTGGTTACTGGGGCTCTTGTTTCTGCTCTGTGGTGCGGTACTCGCCTGGCGGATTCCTCCGCTGCTGAAATCGATCGAGGAGCGAGAAAGACTCGGTCCAGACGCTTTCATCACCAATGGATTTCAACTATCCGATTCACTTCGTACCGATCTGACCCTGGTGCGATTTGGAGCTCCAGAGGAAGTGATTCCCATCGACACTCCCCCCATCTGGGACGTTCAAAAAGTCGATGATCTGGCGACAAATTTCAGAACCCGATTCCTCATACCTTCCAGCGAGGTGATCGGAGTCTTGATCGATGGGAAACCCCGAGCGTATCCATTGAGAATTTTGCAGTGGCATGAGGTGATCAATGACACTCTCGGCGAGGTGCCGATCTGTGTCATCTATCATCCACTCTCCGAGACCAGCACCGTGTTTCAGCGACCCTTGATGGCGCCGCAGGAGCCTCTCTTCTTCGGCTCGAGTGGATTGCTGGTCGATTGCTGCCTGTTGATCCACGATCGTCTCGGCAGTGGGCGTCGCCGCGAGGAGAGTTTGTGGAGCCCCACCGATGGCGAGGCGATCTCGGGACCGCGCATCGGAGAGCCGCTGCAACTGGTCCCGTTCCTGCTAACCAGCTGGAAGGTCTGGAAAGAGAAACATCCCGACACGGAGGTGGTCGGAATGGTCGAGAGTCACCGTCGCTACTACAAGAAGGAACCGTACAGCCCCTATCGACTGATGGATCGCCCGCGCTATCCGTACCAACCTCAACCGCCGGAGGGGTCACGTGCCAACCTCTCACGGGTCATTGTCACGCGACAATCGCCACTCTGGGTGGCACAGGTCTCGCGCAGTGCAATCGCAGAATTGCCGCTCGATTCGACCCCGTACCCCCATGTGATCACCGCCTGGTTTGCCGTCCATGCGCGGCAACTGGAACAGCAGTAGCGCTAGGCCAACCACAGCAAGAAGGCGAAGAGCCCGATCCAGATGGCGTCGAGGAAGTGCCAGTACTGATTCACCAGCCGCACCTGCTCACAATGAAGACTCCAGTAACCGCCCAGCATGCCATGGATCGTGACATAGCCCTGAAAGATCAATCCACCGGCGATGTGAAGGGCGTGCAATAAACCGAGGGCGTAGATACTCCATCCATGCAAACTGGTGGAAGCACTGAACGACTGAGCCTCCCCTGAGTTGAGCATCTGGGTCCAGACCTGTTCCTGGAGGTACAAGAACAGGAAACCCAGTAGCAACACCAGCATCATGCTGCCGCTGAAGATGCGCATCCGATCTCTCCGCACCGCCATCCAACCCACCTGCGAGACCACGCTGACCAGCACCATCACTGCGGTACTGAGCCATGCCAGATCGGGGATTTTCGGTGCATTCTCACCCCAGGCGGGATTCTGACTGCGAACGATCACGATGGCGATGATGGTGGCGCTGAACAGGACCGCCAGCGACAGCAGAAACAGGTTCATACCCATCCGTGCGATCTCGGGGGCTGGCTCGGGTGGGAACCCCTCGCCATCTTTCCCCGTCTTCGAACGATCCGAGGTCATGAGGTCACCGGACTAGCCCTGTGGGGAACCGTACTGGGTCGCCTGGATCTGCTGGAAAGGATCATCGAGGATCACCTCCTTGTATTCACCAGTGTCGAGCAAGGCAAATCCGAGGAACAGTCCCAGCAAGAAAAGGGACCCGACGAAAATCACAGCATTGAAGGGGCGATCCCAGCGCAGGTGCATGAAGTAGAGCGAGACCAGGGATGCCTTGAGGGTGGCCACTCCCATCGCCACGACCACGTTCATTCCTCCCAGATCGATGTAGGAGACCGCCACTGTAGCCCAGGTCAAGAAGAGCAGCATCGTCAGGATCGTCAGAAGCAGCGGCGGACCGGTCATGTGACCGAACTCCGGATGAGGCAAATCCTGGCCACGCACCTTGCGGAACGCTGCAAGTGTCACGAACAGGCACAAGAACGCCGCAGACAGGATCAACAGATCGACATTATTCAGTATGGCTTCCATCGGATCCTCTATTCCACCAGGTACAGCAGTGGGAAAAGGTAGATCCAGATCAGATCCACCAGGTGCCAGTAGAGTCCACCAAGATCGACAGGGGTGAAGTAGCCGGGCCCGAAGCGACCCTGCATGGCGAGCACCATCAACCACAGCATCACGCCCATCCCGATCAGCACGTGAATTCCATGCAGGCCGGTCAGGCAGAAGTAGATACTGAAGAACACATGCGCATTGGCAGGACGGGGGCCGGGGGGAAGGTGCGAAGGATCAAGCGCCAATCCTGGAGCGTGTCCGACATCATCTCCATCGGAACTGGCAGTTCCGTGGTCATCCGGCTGAGTCACAGGGGCCAGCCCTGCAGGGGGAGCAGCGGGTTGAAGTACCAGGCCCTGGGCCTTGGGAACTTCGGTCACGACCGAAGCCTGCGGCAGATCCAGTTCCGCATGAGCCAACTTTTGTTGCTCCTGCTGATGCATCCGCACTTCCTCGGCGTCGACGACATTTTCATACGAGAAATACTTACCCGGGAATAATCCCTCATGAAACTTCTTGGAGTACTCGACGTACTTGATCCCCATGAAGCCAGCACCACAGAGGAAGGTCACCGCCAGAAAGAAGATAATCCTCTTCTTGCGGCCCAGTTGTGCCTCACGAACTGCCAGCGCCATCGTCAAGGAAGAGAAGAGCAACACCATCGTGTTGGTGGCTCCCCAGCGCTTGTCGAGGAAGTGATGCCCCCACTTGAACAGTTCGGGATCATTCGCCTTGTAGATGGTGTAGAAGCAGAAGAGGCCGCCAAAGAGCAGCACCTCGGTGGCCAGGAATAACCACATCCCCAGCTTTCCCGCTTCGAACTGCTGGCGCATGGTGTCGAAGTGGTGTGCCTGATACGGAGAATGGCCATGGCCAGCCCCGTGCTCAGCACCGTGGCCATCTCCATGCCCGGCTTGCTGGTTCGAATCTTGCGGTTGTTTGTCGCCGCTCATCGTATCTCCCGTCTTCCTGAAGGATTAGCCGGTCCGCTTGGTGGCGTAATTACCCGTGGCTGGATCGTACTCCAGACCCTCGTAGTCGTAGGGATCAGTGGCATCCGGAACCGAATGAAAGTTCTCGAGGGGAGGAGGTGAAGGAGTATGCCACTCGAGGCTATTTCCTCCCCATGGATTCATCGGCGCCTTTTTTCCCGAGATCAGCGACTGGATCAGGTAGTAGGCGGTCAAGAAGAAACCAGCCGCCATCACGTACGCACCGACCGTCGACAACTGATGGTAGACCTCAAACTTATCGGCGTAGGTGTAGTAACGCCTGGGCATCCCGAGAGACCCCATGACGAACTGGGGAATGAATGTCAGATTGAATCCGATGAAGACCAGAATACAGCCGATCCTCCCGAGAAACTCGTCGTACATCTTCCCGGTTATCTTTGGCCACCAGTGATGGAGGCCTCCAATGAAGCCGACCAGACCGCTCCCCATCATGACATAGTGGAAGTGCGCCACCACGAAGTAGGTGTCATGAAGGTGCGCATCGATGCTGAGCACGCCGAGGAACAGTCCAGTCAACCCGCCAATGGTGAAAAGGAAGATGAAAGAGATCCCGTACAGCATTGCGGTGTTGAGAACAATCGCACCCTTGTACATGGTGGCGAGCCAGTTGAAGACCTTGATCGCCGAGGGGATTCCGACCGAGAAGGTGATCCCGCTGAAGATGATGCTCATCGTGGTCGACTGCCCACTGGTGAACATGTGGTGTCCCCAGACAAGGAACGAAAAGATCGCGATGGCCACCGATGAGAAGGCGATATAGGTGTATCCGAAGATGCGCTTGTGACTATGAGTGGCGATCAGTTCACTGACCACACCCATCGGTGGAACGATCATGATGTACACCGCTGGGTGACTGTAGAACCAGAAGAAGTGCTGAAACAGCACCGGATCCCCACCGTTACGAGGATCGAAGATGCCAATTCCCAGGGATCTCTCCAGGATCAACAAGAGCAGCGTGATTCCCAGCACGGGAGTCGCCAGTACCTGGATCACTGCAGTGGAGTAGGTCGCCCACAGGAACAGGGGCATCTTGAACCAGGTCATCCCCTTCGGCCGCATCTTGTGGATCGTCACGATGAAGTTGAGTCCGGTGAAGATGCTCGAGAATCCGAGGATGAAGACGCCGATCAGTGCAGGGATCACGGCGGTGCCGGATTCCGCACTGTAAGGGGTATAGAAGGTCCACCCGGTATCGATTCCTCCGGAGAAGAGCACGTAGACGAAGAAGATCGCTCCGATGACCCACAGGTAAAAGGAGCCCAGATTCAATCGCGGGAAAGCGACATCCTTGGCTCCCAGGAGCAACGGTAAGATGAAGTTACCGAGAGCAGCCGGCACCCCTGGAATGATCACCAGGAATACCATGATCGCGCCATGGGTGGTGAACCACTTGTTGTAGAGATCGGCCTGAGCCTCGGCAGTATCGGCAAACAACGGGGTGATCATCGCCAGCGGCGAGAACAGTTCTGTTCTGACCAGCAGGGCAAAGACCCCGCCCAGCAAGAACATGAACAGCACTCCGATGAGGTACATCAAGCCGATTCGTTTATGGTCGAGAGTGAACACCCAGGAAGAAATGGTATTGGTCACTGTCAAATAGCTGGGACCGGACTCATCGACTGTGGTCGCTGCCGCAGCAGTTTTCACCTCATCGGAATCGGGACGGCCATCGATATCAGGCTGACTCATATCAGTTTTCCTTCCGGGGACTCACGGTCCCTCCGGAGTTCTGGCTCAGTGACTTGATGTACTCGGTGACCCATAGCAATTCCTTGTCCGTGAGTTTCACCACAGGCATCTGCGGAGGATATCCCTCTGCAATTTTCTTCATCGGGAATCGAATCGACTCCTGGATGTAAGCCTCATCCGCCACCGCCTCCCCAGGAGTCCCTGTGGCAGCAAACTTCCTCATCGATCCAAACATGCCCGCCCAGGAGGGGCCGACCTTCTTGCTTCCATCGATACTGTGGCAGGAAATACAGCCACGTCGCTTCCACACGATCTTGCCGTTCTCATCGAAGGGTAAGGTTTCATCGTAGGATCCGGCGACTTCGAGCCACTTTTCGTACTCCTCGACCGTCTCGTGCACCACCACCTTGGAATGCATCCACGAGTGTCCTTGACCGCAATATTCAGCACAGTAGAGATCATAGGTCCCCGGTTCATTGGCGATGAACCAGAGTTTTCCAGTCCGACCAGGAACGCAGTCCTTCTTGACCCTGAAAGCTGGAATGAACAGGGCGTGCAGAACATCCGCCGCCATCACCGTGACTTCGATGGGAACTCCCATCGGCACATGCAGCCCGGCCTTTTCGAGGATCTTCGCCTCGGCGGCTTCGGCATCTTCCGCGGTGATCTCTCCCGATCGAACCTGGGCACGAACGACGTTGAAATCATCCGACATTCCAGGAATCGATGCGCCGTTGGAAGCGTACGAGAAGTTCCAGGCCCACTTCTGGGCCTCGGCCACGATGGAGATCGATTCATTGGGTGGAACTGTCATATCGACATACCCGCGATAGCCATACCAGAACATCATCGCCGACAGGATGATGGGGATCCCGGTCCAGACCACCTCGAGAACGATGTGGTGATCCTTGTGACTCTGGGCACGTGCACCGGGAGGAGTCCGAAACTTCCACATGAAGATCCCCAGTAACAGGGTGATCAGCACCAAGAAGAAGATGGACACCCAGTAGACGAAGTAAAAATCCCCGTCGATGGGACCGGCAAAGTTCGACACTGGCGCTGGAAGCCAGAAACTGGGTTCGCTATCTGCCAGGAGGATGGGTACTTGGATCATGACTGGGGCTGCTCTCTCTGCTGATCTGCCGAGATCACAGGATCTCCGTCCCGCCCGCCCCTTGTCCAGGAGTAGAGCAAGTAACTACAGATTCCCAGGACAGTCACCAGGCCCCCGAGGCGCATCACCTTGAGAGCTGCAGGACCGTACTGGGCCTTCGTTGGATCGTAAACAAAACAGGTAAGGACAAACTCATCGAGCCAGTTTCCGACCTTGCCGTCGGATGCCTCGACCAGAGCGAGGCGAACCGTCTGTGGTTCAAACTCGATCCCCTTGAGGGTCTGGGACAGGACACCATCTGGACTGACGACGAAGATCCCTGCCCCGTGGGCGTATTCCGAATTGAACTCATTCCAGCGGTACTCGAAGCCGAGCGCTTCGGTGATCGCTGCCAACGCAGGCTGCTGACCTGTCAGGAAGTGCCAACCCGCTTCGGCACCGGAAACATCCGCACCGGTAAGAGTGGCCGATTCCTCGAGAGCTGTGATCAACAGTTTCTGACGGTTCCGTGCGTCCTTCGCCGAATCTCTCGGATCGATACTGATCGTGACCACTTCAAAATCGACTCCGATCTTGAGTCCGCACTGCGAGACCGATTCGATCAGCCCCTCCACCACCAGGTTGCACAACATAGGGCAGGAGAAGTAGACCGGATTGAAGATCATCGGCAGGCCGGAGTCGAGCACTGTTCCGAGAGACACCTGTTCTGCCGATTCGGTACGAACCACCGTCTCGAAAGGTAACTGTTGACCAAGTCGATCATGAATCGTCAATCCATCGATGCTCTTGAGCACTGGATCGAGATCCTGATTGTAAATTTCTCCGGGAGTCACCGAAGGGGTCTGACCGATCACGGTCAGCGGCAGCGAGATCCACTGGATCAGTATCAACAGGAGCAGCATCTTCAGAACCGGTCGACTCACACGTGCCATCCCCCACGACCCTTGCGGGAAGAAGTGGCTGACAGATGGTGGTAGCGGGTCCTTCTGAATCTTCATTCGAATCCGTTACTCCTGTCCCGATGGGCCGAAACGCTTCAGCACTTTTTCGCGGCCTTGTTCGAGGGGAATCGATACCCGGTTATTCTCAGCGTCGGTCCAACTGTAACTTTCGAGCTGCTGTTCCTGGTGACTCTTGACTTCCTTGAGCCAGCGGCTCTCCGCCTGGATCGACTGGTCAAACTTACTGACCTGCTCACTGCCTGCGAGAAAAACCAGGAAAAACACCGAGAAGAGAAACAGGATGGTAAAGACCACCCCGCCGTACCAGGTCGGAACGGCACTGGGATCGTCACCGGAGCCGGGAAGATCATCATAGTCGATCGCGTCGGGCTGACTCATCTCGGGCTCCTTTCTAGGCATTCTCGAATGCCAGTGATTCTGACATCCTGGGGTCCTTCTCAGCGATCAGCGAATGTCCTCTGAGTGACAGCGCCAGACCGATGATGAAGATTCCAGCCATCCCTACCAGGATGGTGATGTCGATCATGGTGAACGGGAACTCGGTTCCATTAGAGATCTGCGGCATCACCAGGTAGTACATGTCAGCCCAGTGCATGGCGAGGACCCACAGAGCACCCAGTGCAATGGTGGCACGCTTTCTCTTGATGTGCTTCGAGACGAGGAAGAGGAACGGCACAAAGAAATGCCCCACCACCATCACCCAACTCCAGAAGCTCCACATCCAGGTACTTTGACGACGCACGAACCAGATCGTCTCCTCCGGAATATTGGCGTACCAGTAAAGCATGTACTGGCTGAATGCGATGTATGCCCAGAACACGGTGAAGGCGAACATCATCTTGCCGATATCTTGCATGTGCTCATCAGAGACGGCGCGAGTCAAACGTCCGTTGGCCTGGAGGAATACAACGATCAACGCCAGCAGTGCGTGGAACGAAAGCACGCAACCGGCGAAGATGTAAACGCCGAAGATGGTACTGAACCAATGCGCATCGAGGCTCATCAGCAGGTCGTATCCAGCAAAGGTGACACTCATGGCAAAGAGGGCCACTCCCACCGGGCTCATACGACTCATGCGAGAGGATCTCTGCACATCCCCATCACGATCCTGGGCCACGGATGAACGGTGGTAACTCCATGCGAAGGTGATCCAGATGGTGAAGTAAATCGCCAGGCGGATCAGGAACCAGTTGTAATTGAGATAGGAAGATTTCACTGCGATGATTTCATCACCGGGATCGGGATGCACCCACTTGTAGAGGGCTTCCATCGAGTCTGGAAACACGAGAGGGATGAAGATCAGAGCCATCAGCACGACATTGCGCGAGACTCCTTCCGCCAACCTTCTGACCACCGTACTCCAACCCGCATTGGTGATATGGTGAACCAGTACGAAGAACAAACCGCCGAGGGTCATCGTGAGAAAGAAGCAGGCGCTGACCAGGTACGGGTGCCAGATACTCCACTCCGTCACGAATCCATGAATCGGACCGTGGCTTCCCGCGTCATGAGCGGCAGCAGACGATTCGACCTCGTGGCCTCCAAAGGCGCCCTCGAGATTCCCGAGCGCCAGGGTTCCGATCAGTCCGAGCACCGCAAGGGTCGTCCCCAGGGCAATCATCTTGCCGGAGAGTGATCCGAGGGTGCGATTCTCAGTGCTGAGGTCAACGGTTACACCGTGTCTCATCGGGCTACCTCCCCTGCCGGGCATCAGAGCCCGCTTCATCTTGAGGTTTTGCACCGGTTTCTTTGTCACCGCTGAGCGCTTTCTCCCGCAGCAACCGCTCCCGATCCGCTGCTGGAATCTCGGCGATATCCACCGACTGACTCAACTGCAGCGCCTTGACGTGAGCGACGATCGCCCAGCGATCCGCAGGGACGATCTGCGAACGATAGCCCGGCATCGTATTGATGCCGTACCCGGTGATGTTGAAGATCTCGCCAATCGGATGGGCCAGTCCCTTCTCCGAGGAAAGGTCAGAAACGAGCCAGGCTCCGTATTCGGAGGCCTCCGCTCGGCGACTGACCATTCCGTCTCCATGTCCGGAGATCCCGTGACAAGGAGTACAGTAGATGTTGAAGCGATTCTGGCCCCGTTGCAGTAACTCAGCAGTGACCGGCACCTGCTCGGGGAACTCGGTGGCCCATTCCCCGGCGACAGTACCCCAGCGATAATGATCATCTTGAGAAAGATCGCCGCGAGCGACAGTCCCTGCGACCGGCAATCTCATCGAACGCCCATCGGCAAAGAGCGGATTGGCACTCTGTTCCTTGAATTTCTGCTGCTGGTCCATGTCGTAAAAGACGTGAATCCTGGTCATCCGTGATGTCGCATACCGAGACTTCGCCACCAGCATCGGGGGAACCAACAACGCCAGATTCACCAGGATGATCACGGCGATGATCCACCCCGGAACACTGGTTTCATTTCTTGGCAAGGCCATGGCTTTACTCCTCGATCACTTCCACGGCGTTGGCCCCGAGGTCCCGAAGGAACCTGGAGTTTGCACCGATATCAAACTGGCGATCACGACCATCAATACTGATGAAGAAACGATCTGCGGTAGCTCTTCGAAAGCGATCACTGCGAAAATGAGGGCGGTAAAAACGAGGAAGCCCATTCAGCGCAAGCATTCCACCAAAGGAGGCGAATGCGCTGAGTAGGATGGTCAACTCGAAGGCCACAGGAATGCTTGCAGGAATACTGAAGAAGGGCTTACCACTGATCAGGAACGGATAGTCCACTGCATTCATCCAGCCCTGCATCAGCAATCCGCCACAGAAGCCGGTGATCCCGCCACAAAGGACGATCCACGGCAGCAGGGTGGGTCGAATCCCCATCGCGGTGTCGAGGCCATGAACCGGATAAGGAGTGTGACAATCCCACAACTTGAATCCTTTGTCCCGCATGCTTGTGGCCGCATCCATCAGTTGGTCCGCAGTCTCGAATTCGGCCAGCATCAGGACCGCCTTCGCATCGGTAGCGGTTTCTGCGGTGATCGTGTGAACCTCCACCGAACCGTTCATCTCTGCATTCATCCTAGTTCTCCCCCTGGCTTCCGGAAGCGGAATCCGCTTCGGAGGAGTGCCGCGCTAAAGCAGCCTCCCTCGAATGAGCCTGGTCCGCCAACACCCCCCGCACCTCGCTCATGGCGATGAAGGGAAGGAAGCGGCAGAACAGGGCGAAAAGGGTGAAGAAGAGACCGAACGCTCCCAGCATGATCATCACGTCCGCAAGTTTGGGAGTGTAGTAGTCCCACGCACTGGAGGTGTAATCGTTGGCCAGGCTCGTCACGGTGATGACAAATCTCTCGAACCACATTCCTATATTGACGAAAATACTGACCACGAACATGACCCAGATATTGGTTCTCATCTTCTTGAACCAGAAGATCTGCGGCGCCAATACGTTGCAGGAAACCATGATCCAGTAGGCCCATGCGTACTGCCCAAAGGCTCGGTTAATGAAGGCGAATTTCTCCACCTTCACGCCACCGTACCAGGCCATGAAAAACTCCTGAGAATAGGCGTATCCCACCAGCATGCCGGTGAGCATGATGATCTTGTTCATGTTCTCGAGGTGCTTGAGAGTGATCACATCCTTGAGGCCGAACAACTGCCTGGCTGGAACCAGAAGCGTCAGGACCATCGCAAATCCGCTGAAGATGGCCCCCGCCACGAAGTACGGCGGAAAGATCGTGGTATGCCATCCGGGCACCTGTGAGACGGCGAAGTCAAACGACACCACCGAGTGCACCGAAAGCACCAGCGGAGTCGCCAGCGCTGCAAGCAGCAGGTAGGAGCGTTCGTACACGTGCCACTGGCGGTTGGAACCGGTCCAACCGAGGGACAGTGCGCCGTAGGCAATTTTGCGAACCGAATTCTTGGCTCGATCGCGCAGGGTCGCCAGGTCCGGAATCATACCCATGTACCAGAACAGCAGAGAAACCGTGAAATAGGTTCCAACGGCGAACACATCCCAGAGCAAGGGACTGCGGAAATTGGGCCACAGCTCCATCTGATTGGGCAGCGGGAACATCCAGTAGGCGAACCAGGCGCGCCCGACGTGAATCCCCGGGAACATGCCGGCACAGATCACCGCAAAGATGGTCATCGCTTCGGCAGCACGGTTGATCGAGGTACGCCACTTCTGACGGAACAGGAACAGGATCGCTGAAATCAATGTTCCCGCGTGGCCGATTCCAACCCAGAAGACGAAGTTGACGATGGCATAACCCCAGCCGACCGGATTATTGACTCCCCACGTTCCCACTCCCCAAAAGATCAGGAACGGGACGAAGATGCCGAGCAACCCCAGCACCGAGAATGCGAGCAAGAAGAAGCCCCACCAGCCGATGGTCGGCTTATCCTCGACGATCGAGCAGACCTTATCGGTGATGGTGGTGTTGTCGTTACCTCCGGTGATCAGATCGACGCGAGAATCGGGAGAATAGGCCGTGTTGTCGACCTCCGGACTCTCCGCATTCCCCGTCAACTCGGGTCGCAAGATTGGTTTCAGGGCTTCGAGCAATCGCTTCATCGCCACTACCCCTCTTCCCTGGTCGCAGGATTGCGAAGTTTCGCCAGGAAACTAGTTCGCGGTTTGACATTCAACTCGGCAAGCATCTTGTAAGCGCGGTGCGATTTCTGGGTCAAGGAGACCTGACTCTTCGGATCCGCCAGGTCTCCGAAGGTGATCGCATGAGTGGGACAGGACTGAGCGCATGCGGGCATCACGTCTCCATCCACCAGATCGCGCTTTTCGTTCTTCGCCTTGATCTTCGATCGATTGATTCTCTGCACACAGTAGGTGCACTTCTCCATCACACCCCGCGCCCGCACGGTGACATCCGGGTTGTAGCCCATCTGCTCGGTGGCACTGGGATTCTTGGTGTTATTGAAGTAGTTGAAGCGACGTACCTTGTACGGGCAGTTGTTGCTGCAGTAGCGAGTACCGATGCAACGGTTATAGACCATGTCATTGAGGCCCTCTTCGTTGTGAACCGTGGCCGCCACCGGGCACACCTGTTCACAGGGGGCATTCTCACACTGGTTACAAGTCATCGGCTGATGGACCACTTCGGGATTCTCGACATCGTCACCCCTGAAGTAGCGATCGATACGAATCCAGTGCATCTCGCGACCGTAGGCGAGTTCATCCTTGCCGACGACTGCGATGTTGTTCTCCGACTGACACGCCACGACACAGGAACTACAGCCGGTGCAGACGTTGAGGTCGATCGACATCGCCCAGCGTCGACCTTTATACTCATGTTCTTTCCAGGGACTCTCGAGATCGGGGTGGTGCGGGCCAGCCTCTTCGACCTGGGCCTTCACATCGGAGGCATCCGGGTTGAAACCTGTATCCACGACCCGGACAAACTCGCCGACTTTGCGCTGTTCCTCATTGAACTCCAGGTCTCCCATGAACTCCTCGGGACGCACAGGATTGTGGTCTTGCGTCGTCGCCAAGGCGTAGTTTCCTTCGCCTCGACCAACGCTGACAGATGCATAACCTGCCCGAACCGCATCGGCATCTCGTAGGGTGTAGGTATCGAATCCAACCCCATCGGCAATCTGGTAAAGGGAGGGTTTTCTCGACAACCGCCCGGCAGCTCGATCAGAGATCAAACGGCCATATCCGAGAGCCACTCCGATGCTGTCTCGGTGCTGTCCTGGTAACAGGAATGCCGGCATCGAGAGGTGTGCTTCACCGACGGAGAGATCGATCAAATCACCGTTCTTGACACCCAGTTTGGAACCGAGCGTCGGTGAAATGACAGCGCAGTTGTCCCAGGCGACCTTGGTGATCGGATCGGGAAGTTCCTGCAACCAACCGTTATTGGCGTGGCGGCCATCAAACAGCGAGTGGTCCGGCAAGAAAACGATCTCCGTGCCGCTCACCGTTTGCATGGTGCTTTCGAGTGCTGGGCCCCAGCCGCCAGTCACGTCGGGCGCACTGGCCACGGTATTTGAAGTGCCGGCGACGAAACCGTCGTGGAGCCACTCCTTCCAGGAGGACTCGAAGTCCTTTTGCGCCAGAGGCTGCAATACAGCACGAACGATGTCGTGACCCGATTGCGCCTCGTCATCGACCACTGCACTGATCACCTCGAGCGCACTGCGGCCAGAATAAAGCGGAGCGATGAGCGGTTGACGCAAGGTCACCGTTCCATCCCAGCTGCGGCCGTCCCCCCACTCTTCAAGGAAGTGGGTTTGATTGAGATGCCACTGGCAGACTCCGGCAGTTTCGTCGTCGTACAGTCCAAGGTGCATAGAGTGTGGAACCTGGCCGATCAGATCCTTCCACGATTTCCCGATGGCGGGAGCGTCGTAGACTGGATTGACCCCGATCAGCAGCAACGTCTCGACTTCCCCCTGGCCGATACGATCGGCGAGTCGCTGGAGATCATCGATATGAGCGGGTCTCTCACCATGGGCGACCTCTGCGTAACTGAGGGTTTTTCCCACCGCGCCCAGCGCGATATTCATGGCGTGAACCAGCGCATGAACTTCTGCGGGTTGCCGGTCCCCCGCCATCAACAGGCAGGAACCCTGGTGAGACTTGAGGTCCGCTGCCATCTGCTGGATTCGATCATCGGTAGAGGGCGGTGCAGAAGCCACCGCCGCAGCCACATCCGATGGTAACTGGACGCCGGTGGCGGCGGCCAGTTGTGCGGCGATTCGTGGGATATCTGCGGTACGCGCCGGGATCCGGACATCCGCCACCCCGCCGGTCACAGAAAGGGTGCTCTCCACCGACCAAACCCGACTGAGGATCGGCTCGTCGTCATCGGCGGAGGTTCGAAGCGCAGCCCAGTCACTACTGTGCTGGAGGCTGGCCGGATGATTCATCAAGGGGTCGGCGTCGAGACAAACTAGCACCTGCGCCGCCGACAGATCCGCCACTGGCCGCATCGGCCTGCCGAACAACTGAGCAGTCCCCAGTCGTTCCGAATCACGATGCAGTGGAGCCCACTCATGCCAGGAAGAATCGGCGACCTCTCGCAGCAGTCGATTACGCATCGCCGAAAGAGCCATCGAGGAACTGGGCGCTGCCAGCACCGCAACCTTGCCCGATCGACCCGCGGTGCGAAGTGCCGAGATCGCTAGATTCCAGTCGGCGGTGGCATGACCATCCGCGGTGACATGGCTCGGCTGTGAACTGCGTCCCGGGTCATACATTCCCAGAACGCTCGCTTGCATCTGCGCAGTAGTGGAGCCGCGGTGAGATGGGTGGTCGCCATTTCCATCGACACGGATCGGCCGCCCATCGTAGCTGGTTACCAGGACGCCCTCGGCCACTTCTTGCTGCTCCCAGCAGGAGGCGTAACTGACCGGGACGCCGGGGCTTCGTCCTTCCGGACGACTGGTGTGCGGCAAGATCTGCTGCTGTGGCCAACGGCATCCGGCCAATCCACCCGCCAGCGCCACGGAGGCGCCCATCACCTTGAGGAAATGACGGCGAGATGTGGAATGGAACAATTCTGGAGCATGATTGGGGAACTCCTTCTCGACCAGGGCTCGGAATTCGGCGGTATCCGCGAATTCATCAAGACTGCGCCAGAGCGCCTTTCCCTGGTAGGAGTTTTGCTGTGTGTTTTTTATCTGTGACATGTGGAGCAGTTCGTCATGAGGGACATCCGAACGGTCGGTTGATCCAACCCATCGAGCAATCCCAGGCCCTTCATCAGTTCCCGTCCCGCCAACACTTTTTCATCTTGGGTTCGTTCCAACCCCCAGTCGAGATCGGTGACCTTGTCGACCGGCCTCAAGTGGGCCGCTGGATCCCGGTGACATTTGAGACACCAGCCCATGCTCAGAGGTGAAACTTGTTCCACCTCAACCATCTGGTCGACTCTGCCGTGACACTCCACACATGAAACTCCCCGGGTCACGTGAGCGCTATGGTTGAAGTAGACATGATCGGGGAGGTCATGCACCTTGATCCACGGCACCGGCATTCCTGAACGGAATGAATCGCGAATCGGCCTCAACTTTACGCTGGTCGGCGCGATCTTCTCGTGGCAATTCATACAGGTTGCGGTCGGGGGAACCGCAGCAAATCCGGTACTTTCCACGGTGGTGTGGCAGTAACGGCAATCCAGTCCCAGTTCACCGACATGCAGGGCGTGACTGTAAGGGACCGGCTGCTCCGGCATATATCCAGCATTGAGAGTCTTGGGCGAAGCTCCGAAGTTCACCATCAAGACCAGATAGAGTCCGGTAAATCCGGCACCTGCACCGAGCAACTTGACCAGGGAGTCCACCCAGGGTGGAAAGATCGGGGTACGGCTCATCGTTTTGAAGTTCCTCCTGACCCCTCTAAAGGTGCACCGATGTTCAGCGGTGCCACGGCCATCATCAGGGAGAGGTGAAAGTGAAGATGAAATACGATCCAGAAGCAGGGAATCCCCTGGCTACCTTCCGAGATCTTTCGTCTTCTTCCCCTCCGCAGGCTGAGACGAAAACCTGCTCATTGCAGGCCGCCTGTGGGGAGCAAACTATCAACGAGGATCAAGATATCCAAACGAACCCAACGATTTATTTAACAATTTCCCGATCTCTCACTGCTTCCCATCTCCGGACAGTGCTCCAGCCGCCTCGGTCGGCGGGCCACTCCTTCGACACCAACAATGGAGTACCACTGCCAGCGATAGGATTATTCCTCCCAGGGTCTGATGAGCGGTCGCTGTCAGCGTCTCCGATATTCCGCTGGAAGCCACCCGAACCTCATTCCCTGTCAGGGCCAAGGTCATGAATCCCAGCGACACCTGCAGAATAGTGGCGAATACCAGTCCCAGAGCACATCGAGTGCGGAATTTCGAGGATGTGTCGGAGCCCAGTAGAGAAGAAACGAAGAACACCAATGCCAGCATCACCAGCCCCGTGACCAGATGGGTCATCACCCAGGAGCGCGAAATATGCCGGGAAAGAGCTCCCAGCAGCAGTTGTCCCGTCAATAGCACTACCAGCCAGCCACTCCAGCGCTGCCAGGAGCGCTGATGAATCGGCCTCGGAAGGTCGTTCCAGGCGGTCGAGGCGAGAGTGGCCATCACTGCCAGGACGGCGAGAAAGACCTGGCCATGAACCCCATGGACCACCCGAAGAACCAAACTCAAGGTCGATTCGACCGATTCTGCGACCTGGCCACTGACCACCGTCACCGATTCCGCTCCGGTCACTCGATAGCCTCCGAGAACTCCCTGCACCACCACCTGGACCGAGGCGAGTAAGCCTAGCCCGCTGAGGGTTCGATCTCGTGCGACTCGCCAGCAATAGAATGCCGTCGCCAGCGTCACCAGCCCGACCAGCGAACCGAACAATCGATGGGCATGTTCGTAGTAGATTCCACCGGTCATCCGCGACAGCGGCAGCAAGAACATGTTATTGCCAAAGGACCCTGGCCAGTCCGGCACTGCCATCCCCGCCTCTTCGCTGGTGACCAGCCCACCGATGCCGATCAACATCAGCGTCGCCCAGAAAGCGGTGCGGGTCATCGATTCGACTCCGCGCCGACCATCGGAGGTCCCGGCGGCGGTAGTCGCTGCCCCACAGGCGGAAAGTCCCATACAAACCAGCACGAAACCGCTCGCCATCAGCGCCATCGAGGCGGCCGTACCATCCTCCGGCTGGAGCCAGGATCCGACCACCAACAGATCGACCACCCCTGTGATCGCGCCGGAGAGGAGAGCCGCACTCCAGCGCTGACGGCAGCGACCGGCGGCCACCCTGCCCGACCAGATCAGGATCGCGATCAATGCGAAAAATAGCAGCCACGGTGGCGCCATCACGAAGGGCAGGCGGCTACAGTAACCGGCGCTCCACATCGTCACGGTGGAAGCGAATCCGATCGGTATCGCCACTTGCCAGGTGGAACACTGTTGCTCGATCCTCTTCACCGATTTCCCTGACTTTCCGGTCAATTATTCCTGGTGCCCGGCCACGTAAAATGGACATCTGGATCCGGACCTCCCGAATCCTTCAGGCCAAGCCACTGAATTCCAGTTTCCTGGAGCGCCCAACGCAAGGGATTGGATGAGACTAATTGTCGAATCTAACACTTCACGAGTCAGTATCATTGTGAGATAATCAAGGATGTGTCAATCGTTTGAAGGAAAAGGGAATCTGGCGGGACCCCACTGAATGGCCACCCATGCCATCCGATGTGCCGCTCGTTTCAATAGCCCATAGAATCAGAATTTGTGCAAGACTGCGAGCCTCCTGGGGAATCGATTCTCCGCCTCGCTTCCAGCAAATTTGGATCCAGAGAGGAACAGTATCGTGCGTTCATTATTGAGTTTGATGGCTCTGATCGTTTTGTACCCGGGGATGGCCTTTGCCCAACCCGATGTAATCGTCGGAGACCTTCCTAGCACGAACAGTTATGGCACCAATAGTGGCACGGGTATCTATGCGTACTCGCTGGCCACCACCTCCTGCAACATCGGGACGGCCAACCTCAACTGGCAAGCCAACAACAACAACCACCCAGTGATCGCCCAGGACATGTGGAGACTTCACGAGGGTCGTTTTTCTCAGATCGGCACCTCATGGCTGAAGCATGGATTTTGCGCACTGCAGAACACCGGCCTCTGCCCGGGCTGCGGCGGTGGCGGAGGATGCCTCAGTTACCTCACCCCAGGATGTGCAGATCCGTACTCTGCCGGACTCAACGGTAATCAAAGCAATCTGGGCCCCCGCTCACAGGTCAATGCTTACAGCGGTTTCTTCCCCTACCCCTACAATGCACCGCCCTGCCCACCGGGAGAGGGAACCATCTGTAGGCGCCTTCAAGTTGCAGAAAGTGACCTGGTCGGCGCACCGGGTGCTCTCTACTTCATCAGTGGCCAGTATGTGGCTTCTGACGATGCCGACTTTGGCAACCAGGGTAACAATGCCTCCTACCGGAGAGTCAATGTCTCAGCCTCGGGAAATCATAACCTCTCGTTCGTCGGCTCCACTCAGCAACAGCAGCCGGGAATCCAGGCGTGGCAGGACAACCAACCTTCCGTCACCCTGGTCGATGTTCAGGTCCCCAACGAGGGCCTCTTCATCGTCGGCTACGATGTCACAGATAATGGGAATGGCACCTACAACTACGAGTACGCAGTCTACAACATGTACTCCGATCGCTCCGCCCGCAGTTTCACCATCCCATATCCCGCCGGTGCCACCATCCTGAGCCATGGCTTCAGAGATATCCCCTGGCATAGCGGAGAGCCCTTCGATGGAACCGACTGGGCGGCGACGCTCAATCCAGGAATCGGCATCACCTGGGAGACCGATACCTTTGCGGCAAATCAGAACGCCAACGCCCTTCGCTGGTCGATGATGTTCAACTTCTACTTCACCAGTGATGCTCCTCCTGCGACGAACACTGCCATCATGGGCCTCTTCAAGCCGGGTGGAACGGGAGATCCGACCGAGATGAGCTTCGACGTGCTGGCACCATCCGGGAACTTCTTGCCGGGAGTGCAAAACATCAGCTGTGATCTGGGCGCGACCGTTTCGCCGTCGGTAGACCTCTCGTGGAGCAACCCCGAGACCTACACCTCGATCATCGTCCGCCGTGAAAACACGGTCATCGCCACCCTGTCCGGCTCGGCGACCTCATACACCGATGCCAATGCCTCTTACGGCTTCACCACTTACTCGGTCCAGGCGGAACAGGGAGCCGTTCCTGCGGCGCAGATTCCCTGTCAGATCAACATTGTTCCTCAATCACAAGGGACCTTCAGTTGCTCTCAGCCCGATCCTGAATCGAACCAGGTGCTTTTGTCCTGGACCAACGGAATGGACTACGATTCCATCAGTTTGACTCGCAATGGAGTCGACATCGCGGACCTTCCCGGGACCACGACCTCGTACAGCGACAACGGTGCGGCAATCAGTAGCCATATCTACACCTTGACTGCCACCGCCGGTGGAGTTTCCACTGCCGGTCTGGAGTGTGCGATCACCGTCCTGCCTCCTCCGCCCCTCGGGTTCACCCTGAACGCACCCAGCGTCGGTGCCGGGTTCGATCCAGGAACTGGAACAGGCTCCTTCAGTGCCTCACTGACGGGGATCGAGTCCTCTGCCAACACCGATTACCCCAATGGTGTTTCCGGTTACTCGCTGGCGCTGACCTTTGATGGATCACTGCTGTTGGTGACATCTCTCGATGATTCAATGGTTCCGACCCCGCTCGACTTCTTCGATGGACAGTTCGGAGACGGCTGGGTCACCGCCGGAGCCGTGGTTGATTTCACCGGATCGTCTTCGATTGACATGTCGGATGACAGTCATCTCATCGCCATTCAGTTCAGCACCAATCCTGCCGGCCTGATGGGTCAGATGACGGATGTGACATCTCCCCTCAACTGGCAAAATGGGCTCTCCGGTGGCGGGCTCCCCGTCGATAACCTGATCGTGGTCGGCTCGAATGCGATGGCTCCCGCCTTCGTCCATGGAGAGATCACTCTCAGTCCGGGAGCGGGCGGCACCTTCACCCGTGGAGACATCAATGACGACTCGGTGATCAATATCGCCGACGCCGTGGCAGCATTGTCCTACCTCTTCAGTGGAGGACCGGCGACTTGCCTCGATGCCGTCGACACCAATGACGATGGCAATGCCAATGTTGCGGACGGGGTTTTCCTGCTCAGTTTCCTCTTCTCGGGGGGATCGGCACCGCCGGCTCCGAGTCCAGGATGTGGTGCAGATCCGACCACCGATCCTCTCGATTGCGCTTCGTACTCCAGCTGCCCCTGAAGCGCTGGAGATCACGATAAGGCTCAGTCTCGATCGAAGCGGGGCGCAGGAACTCTGGTTCCTGCGCCCCGCTTTTTTTGATGGCTGAATCCTCACCCGGTAGTGGATTCTCGGCTTCTCCAATACCCCGAATCAGACTCGAGTGGTCAGCCAGCGGCGCCGCCGAATGGTGTGGGCCACCAGCAGACTGCGAACGATCCAGTCGAGCACCGTAGCCACCCAGATGCCCTGCAATCCGAGGGCTGGAAAACCGAAGTAACCAAAGGCCAGCACCCAGGCAAAAGGCACCCGGAATCCCCAGGATCCGACCGCAGTGATCCACATCACGGGGAGGTTATCCCCGGCACCACGCAGGCTGCCGGTCAGTGATTCCGTCACCAGCAAGAAGGGCACCTCGAGCGCTCCGATCATCAGGCAAGAAGCCGCCAAAGATGCCGTCTCTCCCCGGACGTCGAAGATCCCCGCCAGCCAGCTGGACCCGAAGAAAAGCACTGCCGCAACCGGAATCACCATCGTCAATCCCAGTACGCACGAACGCCAAGCACTACGATAAGCTTCCTCGACGAAGCCTGCCCCCAGCAGCCGTCCACAGACACTCGCAGCAGCGGACTGGAATCCAGTCGCGGGCAAGAACGCCATCGACTGGATCGAGATCGCCACTCGATGGGCGGCCATCGAACTGGCATCGAGTTTCAAGATGGCAAACTGATAGACCACGAATCCGGAATGGAAGAGCAGTGCTGCCCCGAGTGCCGGAGAACTGTGACGAATCGTCTCTCTTGCTTGATCCACATCAAATCGCAGAGCTCCTGGAATCCGCAAGGAAAGGCGACCCTTTCGTCGAGTCAGCATCACCGCCAGGATCAACACCACCTCGACCAGCGGTGCGAGCCCTGTCGCCAGGCCGACCCCTTCCAGTCCCATCTTCGGCGCTCCCCAGAGTCCAAACAGCAACGCCGCATTACCGAGAATGTTGGCCAGATTGGCCAGTACTCCGCCAAGCAGAGGTAACAGAGATGAACCAGCCCCGCGCAACGTGGCCTCCAGAGTCACCGCCAGGGCCCGTATCGGAAACAGCAGAACAAACCACTTCAAGTATCCATCGGCGAGTTGTGTAATCTGCTCGGCGGAGATCGCCTGGCCTCCGGCGACCTGCCCCTCCATCCAGTCGATGCCCGCAGCTCTGCCAAACCATCCGAGTAGAGTGACGAGACTGCCGACCCCTAACGCAAGAATCAGTGCCGTGGAGGTGGCGGTCGCCGCCTTCAACTGTTGGTTTTCGCCGATTCGCCGGGCAACGATGGCCGTTGCTCCGATCGCCGTCACGGTGAAGATGGTGGTCAAAGACCAGCATAGCGGAGAGACCAGATTGAGAGCTGCCAGCGAGAGATCATCCTCTGCGACGGAAGCCGAGACCATCTTGGTGTCGACCAGGAATTGCACGGTGTGCAGCATGTACTGGAGGATCGCAGGAATTGCCAGTCTGAGGATTTCGCGGTCGAGAAGACGACGGTTCCATCCACCCTGGAGTGGCTCGGGAGTGACGAAGGAATTCACCGACTGTGAGCCCTACTGATCTGCGGAATCTGCGCGGTCAATCGGTGCCTCGATCCGCTTACAATCGGCCATGGACCTGGACATTTGATTCTCGATTCTCGACAGTAGAGCATCGTAGATGCGCTGATTTTCACTGGACTGCCGCTCCAGATCGTCGGCGATCTCCCGCAATCGCGGGGTCTGTCACCCGGTGCCTGGACCGTGCTAGACCTGTGGCTTCAAGATGCCCTCCAGCGGAGGCAATCGCAAGACTCGCTCCACCACATCCAGCGCCACCGGTCGCACCACCATCTCCCCTGGTGCACGAGGAATGACCCAGCGAATCTGGCCGGCTCTGGCTTTCTTGTCTCCCTGGAGAAGTTCGAGAATCGATTCGAGGTGAAGTTCGTTACAGTCGGTAGGCAGACCTGCACGCTGCAGCAAGTGAGCGATACGAACGGCAGTCCCGTCGACCGCCTCCCCCAACTGTTCTGCCAGCCGTGCAGCGAATACCATTCCACGAGCCACCGCCTCCCCGTGGGGCATCGGAGGCGATGAGAGCATCTCCAGGGCATGCCCCAGGGTATGCCCGAAGTTGAGCCGTTCTCTGGAACCTTGATCGAATGGATCCTGTTCGACTATGGCGACCTTGACCGCCACCGCTTGAGCGATCTGTTCCGCTCGAGGCATCAGGTCTGCAGCGATCGACTCGGAGGAATGCTCCAGTGATTCCAGCAGGGGTCGATCGCCGATCCACGCCGCCTTGATCAACTCTGCCCAACCCATCGAGCGCTCCTGCAATGACAAGGACTCCAGCATCGAGATATCGGACACCACTGCGCGGGGCAGATGGAAGGTTCCAATTCGGTTCTTGATCCCACCGAGGTGAATGGCGGTCTTACCCCCGATGTGTGCGTCGACCATCGCCAATAAAGTGGTAGGAATTGCGATCCAGGGTACTCCTCGATGCCAGACGGAAGCGGCAAAAGCGCAGGCATCTCCGACCGATCCACCACCGGCAACCACGACCAATCCTCCCCGGTCGATTCCCACCTCTGCGAAGATCTGGAGAACCTGTTGCCACCCCTCTGGACTCTTGCAAGCCTCTCCTCCCGCAACCACTCGTTCGATCAACGGGGCTCTCCCCGACAGGATCTTTCGCAGGGGATCGAGTTTCTCGGGATCGACCCCTGAATCTCGTAACAACAGTTGAGAGGTCGGGATCGAACCCAGTAATTCCTCATCGACTACCTCTGCGATGGGTCCGGTGCGGATCCGACACTGCGGATGCTGGGACCAGCCCCTGCCATCCTGGGAGATCTGCGTCATCGTCGTCCCCGTTGCGTCCTCGGCTTCCTCTTCGATCTCCCCATCCAGAACTGCATCCCCACCAACAGGACGAGGGTTCCGATGGAGATGGCTGCGATGATCGAGAGTGTCATGAATCGATCTCCACCACCGGCGAAGGGGCTCTGGTATCGGGTCAGGGTTCCAGCCACCCACTGAGGGACCATTCCCTCCACTCCCCGCATCGCTTGATAGCGATAGAGACGAAGAAAATCCCCCTCCATGTACACATCGGTGCCGCTCGGCAAGTTCTTGGGCTTCTCGATGAAGTCCACCCTGTGCAGTTGCCCGTCCACATCGGAGCCGAATACTTCCCAGTACCGTTTCAGCCCGGACGCATTGGGCTCCAGGGTTCTGAGTTGAGGATGCTCGATCAGGGTCAAGACCTGACGGCAGCGGTGGCCGCGAATCGATGCTGGATCCAGGCCGATCTCATCGACCCTCGGTGCTTCTCCAGAGGAGGGTACCGGGTGCTCCGCTCTCCACCGATGCAGCAGGTAGATCTGGCCGTCCAGTTCTGCCTGGCCCGGCGTGACCGCCTCCGCATCGCGCACCGCCGTCAAACGGCTCGGGTCCACCATGAAGGGAGCGGTCATCGCGGGAAGATCTTCGATGGGGGTGATCGCCACCGGTTCGGGCACATTGGTCGTACTCACCCTGTCTTCCGTCGGCACGGTGGAATCATCATCGCTAACCGACTGCGGGGGATTGCGAAGGGGAATCACACCGACCGTATCACTGCTCTGGTCATCCCCGGACCAACGAGGAAAGATCACCACCACTGACAACGCCACCAGCAGCAGGGCGGGCCCCACCACACGGACCTTGTCTCGAAGGCTCAATCCCTGACGACGGGAATGTTGATTTCTGGGGCCGAAGTAAACCATATCTTCAGGATAACAGGATCCGTTGCCACAGTCAGTCCCTTGCCAGTCAGTCCCTTGCGCAATCCGTCACTTCCTTGAGGATTCCTCCAACAGGGAGATCACCTGCCTGGCCGCCTCATGGCTGGCTCCCGCCCGGAACATCTCGGAGCGCATCTGCTGCATCTCTGCAACCATCTCTGCAGCAATCTGCGGATCCAGCAGAGGGCGAGCAATGCGCGCAATCGCCTCCCCATCGCCAGGCTCAAAGAGGATTTCCGGAACCAATGGTCGACCTGCAAACAGATTCACCAGAGAGAAGTAGGGGGCCACTCCCAGCAATCGATAGAGGGATCGTGAAATTTCTGTGGCTGGATACGCCACCACCATCGGAACTCCATGCCATGCAGTCTCGAGGGTGGCGGTTCCGGAACATACGATGGCCAGGCGAGCTCTCGCCTGCAATGCCCGCGCTTCTCCAACATGAATTCGAACACCGGGGTAGGGTTCGATGATCTTTTCGATCAGCGGCAACAGATTCGATCTCTGGCACGAGATCCATGTTTCGAGGGTATTCTCCTGCAGCAGCAAGGCACGAGACGCCTCGAGTAACGCGGGCAATCCAGCTTGTACCTCCTGACGGCGACTCCCCGGTAGCAATGCCAGAATCGGTGCTCCACTGGCGTCCTTCAGCGGCAGCGGTTCGCCCGCCGCTTCCAGTGTATCGAAAACCGGGTTCCCGACATGACGGACCCGCGGATGATGGGGCCTGTAAATCGCTTCCTCGAAAGGTAGCACCACCAGTAGTTGATCTGCACATGAAGCGATGCGTCGGATCCTCCACGGTGCCCAGGCCCACACCTGCGGACAGATGTAATAGGTCACTGGAATCCCCAGCCGTCGTGCAATCGTCGCCAGGTGAAAATGCAATCCGGGGTAATCGATGACCACAAGTTGATCGGGAGGATCAGTCAACAACTCCTCCACAACCCTGCTGGCGTGATCCATGATCGAACCGATCTGCCCCAGTACTGGAAGCCATCCCATCACTGCGCGATCGGCACGATCCGCTCTCAGTACGGCGCCGGATGCAGCGAGGTGCTCACCACCGATTCCATCGACTTCCAACGATGGATCCAGTTTGAGACACTCCTCCACCAGCCGGGCTGCATGGAGATCTCCGGAGGGCTCGCCTGCGCAGACCAACAGTCGAGCCATTTCAGCCCCTCTCCCGCATCTGCCGTCGACTCTTTTCGATGAATCGGCGAGTGATGGCACTGCTGATCGGCTCATCGGGAATCAACTCAGGATGCCACTGCACCCCCACCATTCTGCCGCTGGCATCTACGGCACTCTCGATGATGCCATCGGCAGTTTCCGCTAAAAGTCTCCACCCCGAAGGCAACCGCGACACCGACTGATGATGGCTGGAATTGACATCGAACAATCCAGCCTCCGGCGTCAGGTCGAGTCCTCCATGCCAATCGACTGGATGCTGTGGCAACGGCCCCACATCGACCTCTTCACGTCTGTGGAGCAGGGTCGAGTCAGTCTCACTTTCGATATCTCCGAACAGTTTCCCTCCCGCCTCCATCGCTAGCACCTGAAAACCACCGCAGATGCCGAGAACAGGAAGATTGCAGGAAAGGAGATAGCGACTCCATTCTCGATCGGCTTTTTCCCGGACAGGATGGACCGGCAAGAAGCGAGGGGGAAGTTCCTCCTCGTCGACCAGGGCAGCGCGGTAGTCATCTCCGCCAATCAAAAGTACCCCGTCCAACATCGATCCCACCTCGGCCGGAGAAACTCCGGGAGGAATGATCAGAGGGGTTCCTCCATGATGAGAAATTAACTGGTGGTAGGAATCCCAGACCCGAGACCGGGTTCGGTGAGATTCTCCACTGCTATTTGATTCCTCGATGTCGCAGTTCAGTCCGATTCGTGGTTTCATCTGTTCCTTACTCGGTTCTGATGTTTGACCAGCACTGCTCCCGCGTCAACGGCAGAAGGGTTCGATTGATCACTTCGAGACCAATTCCTACTCCTCCCGTGCAATTCGGAGACCTGGATCGGTGGCTGGCCTCCTTCACCAGCTGGGAGCAACAGATACCGCTGGCCAAAGATCGACGATCTCTCTCCCCAGGTCGCTGTCGAGATCTACTCGAGCGAGCCTCCATCTGCTCTGGGAGTTCGCCGGTGATCCAGGTCGCCGGCACCAAGGGCAAGGGATCCACGGTGCTCTGGATGGAGTCGTTGCTGCGAATTCGCAGCGTTCCTTGTGCCGCCACCCTCTCTCCCCACCTGCAATCGATCGTCGAAAGAATCCGCATCGACGGCGTTGAATTGACCGAGCAGGCGATTCTCCAGGGATTGCGTAAAATTCATCCATTCCTGATCGACTCGAGTGACCCTTCATCCGTGCCACCCACCTTCTTTGACCTGTGGATCGCACTGTTTGCGCAGCAGGCCAGCGAAGCGGGAGATCGCTGGTGGCTTGTCGAAGTGGGATTGGGAGGACCGCTCGATTCCACCAGTGCCATTCCCCACGATGTCGGAGTCTTGACCACCATCGATCTGGATCATCGAGCCATTCTGGGCGACACCATCGATCAGATCGCCGCCGAGAAGGCGAGGATCGCCACCGCTGGAAAACCGATGGTCATCGCGCAGGGGCCTGGCAATGACTGCGCATTCGATGTGGCTCGCAGGAGAGGATCGCTTCCTTTCATCGTGAGTGAAGATTCGCGTATTCCCGGCCACATCCAGACACCGCAGCGACTCAACGCATCCTGCGCACTGGCCGCACTCGAATCGAATCCGGATCAACCACCATGGAGTGTCGACGAGATCAACCTTGCGGCACAGCAACTCGAGTTACCCGGGCGTTTGGAACGGATCGAAGGGCGATTACCGCTTCTTCTGGATGGAGCACACACTCCTCGATCTCTGCAGATTTTCGCCGACGAATTTGCCCGGTATCGCAGTTCATCGACCGGAGCACTGCTCATCGGAATGCTCGCCGACAAGGATCTTCGATCCAACCTCTCTGCGCTGACTCGGTTACAGCCCGCTCCCGAGATGATGGCGGTCACTCCACCATCCCACCGCGGATTACCTGCCGCAGAACTGGCCTCGATGCTCGAGCAACTGGGATTCGAGTGCCACTTCGAGGAGCGCCCGGAACAGGGCCTGGAATGGCTGATGAAGAAGGCCGCCGACGGAGAACCGACGGCGGCCACGGGTTCGATGTTTCTGGCCGGATGGGTCCGGCAACACTGGCCTCAACGCGACCGACAAGCCTCGTGCTAAACTCAGGAAATGGCCGGTGCGTCCTCTTCCTTGGGTAAATCGGCTGGCAAGGTGTTGAAGAAGACCTCGCCATCGATGATCTCCATGCGCATGCGAGAACCATCCTTGAGATGCCCACGGAGCAACTCCTCGGCGAGAGTGTCCTCGACATGCTGCTGGATCGATCGACGCAACGGCCGTGCTCCGAAATCGGGGTTGTAGCCCTTTTCGATGAGAAACTCATTGGCTTCATCCGAGACTTCCAGTTCGATGCCTCGCTCGCGAAGCCTTCCCAGCACCTGAGCCATCTCGATCTTGATGATCTCCTCGAGATCGGAACGGTCGAGTGGCTGGAAGAAAATCGAATCGTCGAGACGGTTCAGGAATTCTGGACGGAAGAATTTCTCCACCTCGTCCATCACCTCCTTGCGCTTCTGCTCCGTATCTCGTCCCTCACCAGTATTCCTGAATCCGAGAGCACTCTGATTCTTGATCAGGTCTGCTCCGATATTCGAGGTCATGATCAGTACCACATTGCGGAAGTCGATCACGCGTCCGAACGAGTCGGTTACATGCCCTTCTTCCATCACCTGCAGCAGCATGTTGAACACATCCGAATGCGCCTTCTCGACTTCATCGAGTAACACCACGGCATAGGGGCGCCTTCTGATCTTCTCGGTCAGCTGGCCACCTTCTTCGTATCCGACGTATCCGGGAGGAGCTCCCACCAGACGCGATACATTGTGCTTTTCCATGAATTCCGACATGTCGATCTGAATCAGCGAATCCTCTTCACCAAACATGAACTTGGCGAGGCTCTTGGCCAGCAAGGTCTTGCCGACACCAGTGGGCCCGAGGAACAGAAAGGAACCTACCGGACGCTTCGGATCCTTGAGCCCGCTTCGGCTTCTGCGAACCGCTCGCGAAAGTCGCTCGATGGCGTTGTTCTGAGAAACCACTGACCTGTGCAACTCGTCTTCCATCGACAGCAGTCGCTCGGCTTCTCCGCTGTCGATCCTCGTCAGCGGGATTCCAGTCATCTTGGCAACCGTTTCAGCCACCACTTCCTCATCGACACATCCGTTGATGTCGTCGGCGTGTTCTCTCCATGTTTTCAGATTCTCATCTCTTGTTTTCTTGAGCCGACTCGCCTTGTCGCGAAGGTTGGCAGCACGCTCAAAATCTTGCTGTGCGACGGCGGCCTCTTTCTCCCGATCCATCTCCTGGATCTCTTTTTCGAGATCCTTGAGATCGGAAGGACGAGTCGACTGCTTGAGTCGAATCCTTGAACCGGCTTCGTCGATGACGTCGATCGCCTTGTCTGGCAGGAACCTACCATTGATATACCGAACTGCCATGTCCACCGCTGCCTCCAGCGCCTCATCGGTATAACGAACCCTGTGGTGCGCTTCATAGCGGTCACGAAGTCCCTTGAGGATTTCGACCGATTGATCACGCGTCGGAGGATTGACGATGATGCTCTGGAACCTGCGTTCCAGCGCCCCGTCCTTTTCGATGTGCTTGCGGTATTCATCGAGGGTGGTCGCACCGATGCACTGGATCTCTCCGCGGGAAAGCGCTGGCTTGAGCACATTGGATGCGTCGATGGCACCCTCTGCTCCCCCAGCACCGACCAGGGTGTGAAGTTCATCGATGAAGAGGATCACATTCTTGACCCGACTGACCTCGGTCATCACGGCCTTGATCCGCTCCTCGAACTGGCCACGATACTTGGTACCTGCGACCATCAGGGCCAGATCGAGCACCACGATGCGCTGATCTCGAAGAATCTCAGGGACTTCTCCCGAGATGATTTCCTGGGCAAGCCCCTCGACGATGGCACTCTTGCCGACGCCGGGTTCACCCAGCAGCACTGGATTGTTCTTGGTTCTTCGAGCCAGGATCTGCATCACCCGCTCGATCTCATCCTCGCGTCCGATGACCGGATCGAGTGAGGACGCCTTGGCCATCTCGGTCAAGTCACGACCAAAGGTATCGAGAGCAGGAGTCTTCGAAGTCCTGGACTTGTGTCCATGAGGTTTCGATTCTTGCTCGATGTCAATTTCGATTTCTCCGACATCGGCTCCGAGGATCTCCAGCACTTCTGCACGGACATCGTCGAGACTCACTCCCAGTTCCTTCAGTACGGAAGCCGCGAGCCCCTGCTCCTCGCGAATCATTCCCAGTAACAGGTGTTCAGTTCCGATGTAGTTATGGCGCAATTCCTTGGCTGCTTCCGAGCACAGTTCGAGCACTCGTTTGGCTCTTGGTGTGAACGGTAACTGGTTGCCGTGGTGAGCCATGCCGTGACCACTCTGAACCTGCTTCTCGATCTCCGCTCTGATCTTACTAATATCCACATGAAGGTTTTTCAGAGCGGTCGATGCGACCCCACTGCCATCCTGAACCAGCCCGAGCAGGATGTGCTCGGTGCCGATGAAATCGTGATGAAAGCGTTCCGCCTCCTTGCGGGCGAGCGTCATCACCTTTCGAGCTCTGTCTGTGAACTTGTCAAACATGGGCTATTCCCTCATCTCGTGAGTCGCGAATTCAGATGATCTCGAACTGTATCTCTGCCTGTGGGATCCAACCTCTGGCACTATTCACCAGACGAATTCTGGGTTCTACAAGTTCCCGCAGGTGGCCAAAAGACCCCTGTTGGCTGCAACTTCTCGCCAACTCTAATGTCATTCCGCTGAAACACTCGGATCATAATACACAGCCGAACCGCACCTCTGGGTCAATTTGGCCACGAAAGTTGATCAGTTTTCTTGCAGGATGCGGGCCAATACCTCTGCCCGCTTGTTGTCGCGCTCATCGGAACTCATTTTCCGGCCCTCGTTAGCCTGCAAGTGACCGGGCTGGCTGAACAGGAACATGCGATTGACCTGCTCCAGTGTCAAGTTACCCAGAAGACCCATACAAACCCCGAGACGAACCAGGGAGAGATGCTCTAACCCCTCCTGGCTGGTGATGAGCTTTGCGTGGGAAAGGATGCCAAATGATCTACCGATCCGATCCTCGATCCACTCACGCTTACTCTCGAGCAGTTCTTCTCTTAACTTCCGTTCATAGGACAGAATCTTGGGCAGCACGGAGGCGATGTCCGACAGAATCTCTTCCTCGGAGAGGCCAAGCGTTCGTTGATTGGAGATCTGGAAGAAATCTCCTTGAGCCTCGGTTCCTTCGCCAAACAGTCCTCGAACTGCGAGATGGATCTTGGTGGCGGCACGAGTGACTTCTTCGATCTGCCCGGTGATCACCAGCGCCGGGAGGTGCAACATCACGGAGACGCGCAGCCCTGTCCCTGTATTGGTAGGACAGGCGGTGAGGTATCCGTATTGCTGATCAAAGGCGAAATGAAGCTGGCCATCGAGAGATCTCTCGAGTTGATCCATCTGCTGCCACGCCTCATCGAGACAATATCCCGATTTGACCACCTGAATTCGCAGATGGTCCTCTTCATTCCCCATCAGCGAGATCGCCTCACTGTCATCGAAGGAGACGATGCGGGGTCCACTGCCAAGCGCCAACTCACGACTGACCAGATGGCGTTCGACCAGAACTTGTCGATCAATCGAATCGAGATCATCGAGATTCTTGGAGTTCAACTTCAGATCCGGGCGTAATCCTTCGAGAGCACTCCCGATCAGATCCGCGACCTGTTTCCTGTGAGAGTCATCGGCAAGGGTGCTGAAGGGAATGCTTGGCAAGTTCCTGGCCAGCCGAACACGACTGGAGATGACCAGGTCCGAATCTTTCCCCTCGCCAGCGAGCCACTCCCCTACGAAGGGTTTTGCGCTTTCGGAACTCATGAGTGACTCTCCAGTAGGCGCATCTGATCCCTGATCTTTGCCGCCTCTTCAAACTGTTCGTTGGTCACCGCCTGGGTCAACTCGTCACGGAGCTGGTCGAGTTGCACTTGCCGAGAAACTTGCTGCCGAAAACGACCGGGGGCCCTTCCTCGATGCTGACTAGAAGCGTGGAATTTTTCCAGTAGATCATCGAGGTCAGAACGAAATTCCTGGTAATCGTGTGAACAACCGAACTTGCCTTCTTTACGGAACAGCGAGTATCTCATCCCGCACTCGGAACAAGTCGGATCCGCGGTCGGATCCTGGTCGCCGCGAGATTCCGGATGGGAAGACCCGTAGAACTCGGTCAGAGTAAATTTCTTGTGCTTTTTCAACTGCGCATGAATCGAGACGCCACCAGCCGCCGCGCACTCCTTGCACAACTGGTACTTCTTCTTGATTCCTGCAGCGATGTCGGTCAAGTGGACCGCAACTTCGTTCTGCTGGCACTTCTCGCAGAGCATGATCGGTTTGATTCCCTTCCTCAGCACAGAAGCTACCTCCTGCACCTCTTCTATACTTTGATATCGGCAGTCGCTCCGCTCGGCTTCAACATTCCTGGCAGAAACACCTCTGAACCGCCCAAAAGGTGCACGGATTGTTCGTTTCAGGTCATTTTCCAGGTAATTCCGGGGCAGTCCTCCCCGGCCCTCTGTGAGCGCCACTCTCCCCGATGATCCTCATCGGTTCAACGCCGATCCGCCGCCGCCAGATCCTTCATCGCCCCATTTCTCTGCTGTGACCTCAATTTCTACCCGTAAGTCACATGAATTCGTCGATGAAGAACCCAATCGATGGTGGATCCACCAGAGCAATATCGATCGATACAGGTCGCTCCGCAAGAGCAGTGGAGGGAACCGTCAGCCCACAGATCCCAGCGCCAGCGATCTAAATTTCCTGGCGATTCGGAGTCGCAGGAGAATTCGGTCCTGGAGGTCGTCAGCAGCTGCGAAGATGCCGATGGCTTCGACCGAGACGAACTCCCAAATCGATCGCGCCACTGCCCCCCCCACACACACCGCCAGATTCCCCGCTCATCGGCTCGACTCACCCATCCGGCTTCGCTAGAATGCCTCGCCGTGTATCCACGGATCATCCCGAGAAGAGAACCCTCAAGGTGCAGGGTAATGCGAGTGAATTTGTCGGAGCGGTCGCTGGGAAACCGTCGATTGTTTCGCTGGAAGACTGACCGCATCGTGGCTCCTCGGTTCGGATCGAGGAACGATTGGGATGACGCCAAGAATAACAACTTCGGACGGGAGAATAGATGGAAGACGTGAGCAAGTGCCCAGTACTGGGAGGAGCCAACCAGCATTCGGCGGTGGGGTCCACATCAAACCAGCACTGGTGGCCAAATCAGTTGAACCTGAAGGTTCTCAATCAAAACTCTCCTCAGAACGACCCGATGGGCGCAGATTTCAACTACGCCAAGGAGTTCGAGACGGTCGACCTGGAAGCCCTGAAGAAGGACCTCGTTCAGGTAATGACGACGTCTCAGGAGTGGTGGCCGGCAGATTACGGCCACTACGGACCGCTCTTCATCCGGATGGCTTGGCATAGTGCCGGCACCTACCGCATCGGAGATGGTCGCGGTGGAGCAGGTGCAGGTACACTGCGCTTTGCCCCCCTCAACAGCTGGCCCGACAATGCAAACCTCGACAAGGCCCGCGCGTTGCTGTGGCCGATCAAACAAAAATATGGCCGGAAGATCTCCTGGGCGGACCTGATGGTGTTCACCGGCAATTGCGCCCTCGAATCGATGGGATTCAAAACCTTCGGTTTTTCCGGCGGACGCGAAGATGTGTGGGAACCGGAAGAAGATATTTACTGGGGCTCCGAGACCGAGTGGCTGGCAGATCAACGGTACAGCGGCGATCGAGAGCTGGAAGGTCACCTTGGAGCGGTCCAGATGGGACTGATCTACGTCAATCCTGAAGGCCCCAACGGCAACTCCAATCCGATCGCTGCGGCCAAAGATATCCGCGAGACCTTTGGTCGAATGGCGATGAATGATGAAGAAACTGTGGCACTCATCGCAGGAGGACACACCTTCGGCAAGGCGCATGGTGCTGCGGATCCAGATCAGCATGTCGGTCCGGAACCGGAGGGAGCCGCTCTGGAGGAACAAGGCTTCGGCTGGAAGAACAGTCATGGCAGTGGTCACGGCAAGGACACCATCACCAGCGGACTCGAAGGTGCCTGGACCACCAACCCGGTGCAGTGGGACAACAACTTCTTCGAGAACTTGTTTGGTTACGAATGGAAACAGGTGAAGAGTCCAGCGGGTGCGACCCAGTGGAATCCCACCAATGCCGATGCCGATGGCACCGTGCCCGATGCCCACGACCCCTCGGTGCGCCATGCACCGATCATGTTCACCACCGATCTCGCGCTCCGAGCAGACCCTACCTATGCTCCCATCTCGAAACGCTTTCATGAGAACGCAGATGCCTTTGCGGATGCATTCGCCAGGGCCTGGTACAAGATGACTCATCGGGACATGGGCCCGGTGACACGCTGCCTTGGCGCGCTGGTTCCGACAGAACCTCAGATCTGGCAGGACCCGGTGCCACAGGCGGACCCGGATACCATGATCGGCGAGGAACAGATCACCGCTCTCAAGGAGCAGGTGCTCTCCTCGGGACTGACGGTTCCCCAGCTGGTCTCCACTGCATGGGCCTCGGCCACTACTTTCCGTGGTACCGACAAGCGTGGAGGTGCCAATGGGGCTCGGATTCGCCTGACGCCACAGAAGTACTGGGAAGTGAACCAGCCGGCACAACTGGCGGAGGTACTACAAACCCTCGAGGGAATCCAGACCCAGTTCAATTCGTCGTCCGCTGGAGACCAGAAGGTTTCGCTGGCAGATTTGATCGTGCTCGCCGGAAGTGCAGCCATCGAAGAAGCAGCGAAACAGGGCGGCCATGCAGTACAAGTCCCCTTCACTCCTGGCCGCACCGATGCCACACAAGACCAGACCGATGTCGATTCCTTCGCGGTTCTCGAACCGACGGCCGATGGCTTCCGTAATTACTTCAGCGCTGAAAACCACCGAACCTCCGAGGAGTTACTGATCGATCGCGCGCAGATGCTGACACTGACTGCTCCTGAGATGACGGTACTGGTCGGCGGCCTGCGTACCCTCGATGCCAATACCGGACAGACCGATTTCGGAGTCTTTACCCGGAGACCGGGGCAGTTGACTACTGATTTCTTCGTCCACTTGCTCGACATCAGCACCAAGTGGCAAAAATCAGACCGGTGCGATCACCTGTATGAGGGCCTCGATCGGAGCAGCGGCGAGATACGGTGGAGAGCATCCGCTGTCGACCTCATCTTCGGGTCCAACTCCCAGCTCCAGGCCATCTCCGAGGTGTATGCCTGCGCAGATTCCCAGCAGACCTTTGTCGACGACTTCGTCAGCGCATGGGTCAAGGTGATGAACCTGGACCGTTTCGACCTCTGTCGATCCGAGGGGTAACACACAGGATGACATCGACAGCTGAATTCGAGCCCGTACCCCAGCCGGGTGCGGGCTCGAAGACTCTCTGCTGCTACTGTGGAGAGGAGTTGCAGTAAAAACTGCGATTTCACTCCACCGTATCCAGAGCCCCCCCCAACAGGCCCGGATGAAGGCTTCGATGATGAGGAGCATCTTCCGAGTTTCGATATTTCTCGACAAATTTGATCTCCTTGGCCCCTCCAACAGGGCCCAACTTCATGGCAGAGAAGGATTTCCAACTTTCAGCCCAGTTCTGGAACAGTTGACACTGCCATGCATGTATCCTAGGATCCTTGCTTCCGACCCGGAGCCCGGGAGGTGGAGTGATCATCCGACGTTGTGCGGCTGGCAACCCCTTCCGATTCCGGACATTGCGGCGACTCCGATTCCCGGTCTCACGATCAGGAAAGGGCCATTTCGGTCCGGTTGGAGGGTCGTGCCGATGCCTGCTCTCTCGCTGGCTCGCGCCGGCCCCCCCTCCGTATCCGAATCACTCCCTGAGAGCACCGACCGCAATGTCTTGGTAGATCCGGTCGGTTCCGAAGTGGTCAGGTCATCGACGACCAGCCGAGCGGGTCAGTCCGTGCCGAGAAACGGTACGGAATCGCGATGAGTTTGTCCAGAAAGCGGTGCTCGAAGGAGCCTGGTTTCACGGTGCTAGTTTCATGGTGATGGTTTTTCGTGCTGGTTTACTCGTGCTGGGTCGATTTGATCCTTGGCCCGAAATCAGCAATGACAGCCGTCCAGCAGGACAGAAGTCCTGTAGAAGGAGTTGAAGGTGAGTGAGGAGATCCTGCGCTTCGTAGACACGATTCATCGTGATCGACAAGTCGACAAAGAGGTGATCTTCACCGGCATCGAGTTGGCTCTCGTCTCGGCGGCCCAGAAGCGATTTGACCAGGAAGATGGCATCGAAGTTCTCATCGATCGTGAATCGGGAGAGATCTCCGCCGTCCGTGATGGGGATGGCTTCGACCCCCGAGAAGCACTGGGGCGTATCGCTGCCGGTGCCGGGAGACAGGTCCTCTTTCAGAAGATTCGTGAAGCTGAGCGTGAAGTCATCCACCGTGAATTTTCAAATCGCATCGGGGAGATGCTCAACGGAACCGTGGCCAGCAAAAAAGGCGGAGGATTGGTCATTACCCTGACCAATCGGGCCGAGGGATTCATGCCCCGGAGCGAGCAATCTCACCTGGAAGAGTGGAATGAAGGGGACCGGATCAAGGTGGTCCTCAAGGAAGTCAACATGCAACAAACTCGGGTCCAGTTGCTCGTCTCACGAGGAGCCCCCGACATCGTCAGGCGCCTGTTTGAGCAGGAGATCCCCGAAGTCGCTGATTTCGTGGTGGAGATCAAGGCGATCGCCCGCGAGGCGGGGAATCGGACCAAGATTGCAGTGGCCACCCTCGACTCGAATGTCGATTGCGTTGGCGCCTGTATCGGAATCAAGGGCTCTCGAATCAGAAATGTCACTGACGAACTCAGCGGTGAAAAAATCGACGTGGTGCGCTGGAATGACTCGGTCGAGGTTTTGATTCCGGAAGCACTGAAGCCTGCCGAAGTCGCATCGCTTGAACTGGATTACGAGAACAAGACGGCCAACGTATACGTAACTGAAGATCAGCAATCTCTGGCCATCGGGCGCCGTGGTCAAAATGTTCGGCTCGCATCCAAACTCTCTGGCTGGGAGCTGAATATCAGTCCCATTTCCGAAGAGGAGCTCGCGCAGCTCCGCCTTGCCGGAACCGAATCACGTGCCGATGAGATGTTTGGTGATCGCCTGGCTCAAGTGGCCGGTGAAGAGGGTGCTCAACGAGCCACTAATCCACTCGACCAGTTATTCGATGACAACAGTGCCAGTGACGAAGAGATCGCCGAGGAATACGGCGAGGGTGCAGTGGTCATGGGACTTGAGGACCTCCCCGGGGTCACCGAAGAGATCGCCGATCGCCTGGTGGAACTACAATACGACAGTACCGATGCGCTTCTGGAAGCAGGAGTGGAAGGTCTTTCCAAGGTCGATGGGCTCGATGAAAATTCTGCTCGACTGATCGTCGAGAAAATCCAAGAAATCATGGATAGCGTTGAAACTGAAGCAGAGGAGGGGGCTGACTCCTGATCAGGAATCAGCCCATCTCCCCTTTGAACAACAGGAGGCACTCTCTTTGGGTGTGAGAATACACACACTGGCGAAAGAACTCGGGCTCCAGAGCAAAGACCTCATGGAAATGCTCGCTGCCCGCGGCATCCCGGTGAAGAATCACATGTCTTCCGTCGATGACGGAATGGCTGCTCATTTACGAATCATCGCCGTTCCCGACGATGTTCCCGAAGAACCCGAGGAAGTCTCTGCGCCGGAAGCGGCTCAAGAGTCCGACGCAACGGGTGAAGTCGTGACCGCCGAGAAAGAAGCGGAAGTCGAGCCGACTCCGGTCGTAGAAGCCGTGGTCGTAGAAGCCGCGGTCGAACCGACTCCGGTCGTAGAAGCCGCGGTTGTAGAAGCCGCGGTCGAACCGACTCCGGTCGTAGAAGCCGCGGTCGAACCGACGGAAGATTCCCCCTCCGATCCGGTCGAAGCCGCGCCCCCCGTGGTCGTGGAAGACCCGGTCGAAGAAGCAGCCAGCGCCTCTGAAACCGAAGTTGTCGCCGAAGATCCAGAACCGGTCGAGGCTGCGACCAAAACAGCAAAGACTGAAGAGGTGGTCGAAGCCTCCAAGCCGGAAGGCGACTCCGTTGCAGAGGTGGCTTCCGCAGATGTGGTGCTCGACGAATCTGCCCCGGCCGCCGCTCCCAAGCGACTCAGTAAAGAGGATCTCGCAAAGATCTCGCCGAAGCGGCAGAAAACTGCCAAGATCGTCATGGCTCCCGGCTTTGGTGGAACGCCCAAGACTCCGGCCACTCCTGTGGTCCCCGTCGCCCAGCCTCTCCCCTCCGGAGCCTCCTCCCCGATGCGAAAGCCTCGAGGACGTCCACTGATCATCCGATCGAAAGCTCCAAGTCGCCCCCCCCCTCCGAACCGTGCTCCACGCAGAGCTCCCGGTGGTCCGGGCGGTGGTCCAGGTGGTCGTCCTGGTGGCGGCCGTCCTCCCGGACGCGGCCCCGGTGGAGCGAGCAGCGGCCCTCCACAAGGAGGCAAGAAAGTAATGGTGTTCCCTGGTGCCGATACCACCGGTGGACCGCCCAGAAGATCTGGACCTCCCGGTAGAGGAGGCCCAGCCGGTAAGGGAAGAGGACGCCAGGGAAGTCGACCACGACGCCAGGAGTCTGATTTCACCCGTCGCCGTCTCCAGCAGGAGATCCTCCCGGAAGACCTACCCGATCAAATCACTCTCGAAGAACCCGCCAGCATCAAAGACCTCTCGCTGGCGCTAGGAATCAAGCAAACCGCACTTCTCAAGAAATTGATGAATCACGGCATGCTGGCGAATGTCAACTCTCCCCTCACCGAGGAGATCACAGATGTTCTTTCGGTAGAGATCAGTTGCGAGATTCTTCTGGTCGAGCCGAAAGCGATGCATTCATCTCTCGATGAACTGGATCAGGTCGAGGACTCGGAAGAAGATCTGATCCTTCGAGCTCCAGTGGTGACCCTGATGGGTCACGTCGACCATGGAAAAACCACTCTACTCGACAAGATCCGAGAGAGTTCCATCACCAAATCAGAATCGGGTGGCATCACCCAGCACATGAGTGCCTACCGCGTCGACAAGGGGAACGCCCACGTCGTCTTCGTAGACACTCCCGGTCATAAAGCATTCACCAGTATGCGATCTCGGGGTGCCAACGTCACCGACGTGGTCGTTCTGGTCGTAGCAGCCGATGATGGCCCGATGCCCCAAACCGAGGAGGCGATTCAACATGCCAAGGCCGCTGGCGTCCCCATCGTCGTGGCGATCAACAAGATCGATCGCGAGGGAGCCAGCACCGACAAGGTGAAGGCTCAACTGGCGGAGTTGGGCCTATCCCCTGTCGAATGGGGAGGCACGACCGAGATGATCCCGGTTTCCGGTCTGACCGGAGAAGGGGTAGATCTCTTGCTCGAGCAACTGTCGCTCGAATCCGAAATCCTCGAACTGAAGGCGAACCCTGCCAAGAACGCCATCGGTACAGTTCTCGATTCCCGTGCGTCTACCGGACAGGGCAACGTCATCACTGCCTTGATCCAGGATGGAACCTTGCGACCCGGAGACTCGGTAGTCTGCGGACCGGCCCACGGCAAGATCCGGACCCTGCGGAGCACCTCCGGAGTAAACCTGAAGAGTGCCCCACCCGCCACGCCGGTGGAGATCACCGGACTCAGTGACCTACCCGAGGCTGGAGATCGACTGTACGCCCTCGAAGATGCGGCAAAGGCGAGACAAATCGCGGAGGAGCGCCAGGAAGCCAAGGCGAAGACAGACCGAGCGGAACGACAAAAGGTCACCCTCGAGGGACTCTTCGACAAGATCGACGAGGCCAAGACTCGTGAGATCAAGGTCGTGCTCAAGACCGATGTGAAGGGCACACTCGAGGTTCTCAAGGGTGAACTGGCAGCGATGCGGACCAATGAAGTGGCGATCAGGGTGATCCGCTCCGGTGTCGGTGAAATTTCTGAATCCGATATCCTTCTGGCGGACGCTTCGAAAGCGATCGTGATCGGATTCCACGTTTCCGCCGCCGACCGGGCACGATCCCAGGCTGATTCCAACGGCGTTGAGATCCGTACCTACTCGGTGATTTACGAGATCCTCGATGACATGCGTAAGGCGCTGGAAGGGATGCTCGCCCCCGACATTTCAGAAGAGGTGCAAGGGAAAGTCGAAATCCAGGCCATCTTCAAGTCCACCAAACTGGGCAACATTGCCGGTTGTATTGGCCGTCAAGGGATCGTCACTCGTGATGACAAGATCCGCTTGCTCCGTGACGGCGAGGTGCTCCACGAGGGTCGACTCGCCTCCCTTCGCAGGGATAAGGATGATGCCAAGGAAATCCGCGAAGGTTTCGAGTGCGGAATCGTGATCAAGGGATTCAACGATGTCCAGGTGGGCGACTTCATCGAGAGCGTCAAGGTCATCAAGACCACTCGAACACTAGAAGAATCAGAAGCACGTTCGGAGTAACAATGAAGTCGATCCGTCGTGCTCGTATCGCCAGTCAATTGCGAGAGGAAATCTCTCGTATCATTCAGTTTGACCTGAAGGATCCCAGAATCGGGTTCCTGTCGGTTCTTTCGGTGGAACCGACCGTCGACCTGAAGGAGTGCAAGGTATACGTCTCCATCATGGGTAAAGAGAGTCAGCAGCGAACCTCGATGCGAGGTCTCGAAGCCGCTCGAGGCAAGATTCAATCACTTCTCATCACCCAGATCCGCCTGCGCGAAACTCCGATCCTTCGGTTCATCCTCGATGAGAGTCACCAGAAAAGCCAAGCGATCGAAGATGTGATCAAAGCAGCTCGGGACGAAGATGAGAAAGCAGCCCTCGAGCGAGAGGAGCGTTCCAGCCCCGACCAGGATGAGGAGCAGGGCTAGTTCTCGGTTCCTTCGTCATGCTCGACCACCACCAGCCGATCTCGACCCTCTCGCTTGGCCCGATACAGTGCGGTATCGGCCTCAGCGAGAAGATCCTCACCGGACAGTCCATCTCGCAAAACAGTAACGCCCACCGAAAGAGATAGATCCGAGACTTCTCGCGCCCGTCCACCGAGGAATTGGACCTGTCGAAACTGCTCCAGTAATTCCCGCCCCTTGCACTCGATGTCGGCGAGACCGGTTCCTGGCATCAAGATCACGAATTCATCACCACCGTATCGACAAACATGGTCACTTTCGCGGAAGAAGCCCTTCAGCATTGCAGATATTTCCTGCAATAGTTCATCCCCCACCAGATGACCCAGTTGATCGTTGATGCCCTTGAACCCATCGAGGTCGGCAAACAACAGACCTAGATCCTCGTCATCCCGTCGAGCCCTGAGCACTTCTTTTTCCAGTTGTGAGACCAGGGCAAGGCGATTGGAAATGCCCGTCAATGGATCGAGAAGTGCCTGTTTTTCAAGCTGGTCATGAAGTCTCAAGTTTTGCAGGGTGAGCGCGAGGATTTCTCCGATCGTCTGCAATACATCTTCATGCCAGTCCTTGAGAAGTGGTGCCTCCTCCAGAAGTTTCACTTCTCTGGGATCGATGGTGAGTTCGAGCAATCCGCAGGGAGGTTCATTTCCGACCACCAGCGGAAGTCTCCGGTATCCAGGATCCGACTCATCCGAAAGGTGATCGAGGCTGCTCAATGAAGGATGACTGCACCATCTGATCTCTTCCGCTGCCCCTTGATAACTCCACAATCTCACATCTCTGTAGCCCAGACCATCCGAGCAGAGCAGCGTGCCCGCTCTGCAGAAGAAATCGACCTCGTCACGAACTCCGATCAACAGGGTCGAGAGCCTGGGGGCAGTTCTTATTTTTTCGGTTAACTGAAAAATACGTAGGGAAGTTCGAACGGCATCGCATGCGCGACGACGCTGCTCTTCCATTTCCCGTTCAAGACCAACGCCGCTCTCAACGAGGATGCGCAATCGATAGACCCAGCGCGCTTCTCCCCGAGGGCTGACGCGTCGCCCTCCCACCACTGCCACCGGTCGCCAACCATCCCCGTGACGAATGCGTAACAAGATCGCAGCGGGTTCTGACTCTCCATCGCCTCCCAGTGAGAGCAGTCGATGCTGATCCTGTTCATGAAACCAGCCACTCAGTTCGACATCGCGCAGATCCTCAGCTTCCTGACAGTCGACCAGGTCGAGGAATGCCCGATTGATGGCGATGACCTTCCGACGAGGCCCACGAGCCACGATCAAGGGGTCCGGAAAGAGATCGAGGAGCAAGCGAGACTCCCCTGGATCAGGGGGCAGGGGCCACTCACCGGGCCTTTTCGAGAGTAATGAACGCGACATCCAGTCCCACCTCCAGGTACCTTGCAGGCACCTAGATGACCCGCAGAAAAGGATATCACGGAGTCGACGATTTGGCCCACCCGGTGGCATGTCCAGCCCGTCTCTGATACCGTCCCACACTGCCCTGAACGACCAACTGGAGGGAAACACCTTGCTCGAAGTACTGCAGGAAGCGGTTCAAATCCTCGAAGATGGTGGACGTGCAGCGCTAGCGACCATCGTCTCCACCACCGGATCCACCCCGGGCAAAAATGGGGCGAAGATGCTGGTGCGCGAAGACGGGACCACCGTCGGTACCGTCGGTGGCGGCTGTACCGAGGCCGATATCTGGAGACTGGCGATGGAAGTGATCTCCACCGGAATTCCGAAGAGGGATTCCTTTCGCCTCACCGCTGCCACGGTGGCGGAGACCGGGCTGCTCTGCGGAGGAGAATTTGAAGTGTATGTCGAACCGATCGGAACTCCAGCGGTGATCATCCTGGGAGCCGGCCACATCGCCTCGGCGCTGTGCGACGTACTCTCGAACCTACAATGGAGGGTAACGATCATCGATGATCGAGCCGACTTTGCCGATTCTGCGAGATTCCCTGCCGCCAAGGAAGTGCTATGCCGTCCATTCGAAGAATGCCTCGATGGGCTCTTGGTGACCGGTAATAGTTGCATCGTGATCGCTACCCGGGGCCATGTGCATGATGAATTATCACTCGATCGCGCCTTACAAACCACGGCCGGATACATCGGGTTGATCGGAAGTCGGGGCAAGATCGGAGCCATCCTCAAGAATCTCCGAAAAGCCGGTGCCGATGCCTCCATTGCGGAGAGGGTTCGAGCACCGATCGGTCTTCCGATCGGATCACGAACTCCTGAGGAGATCGCCATCTCGATCGCGGCGGAGTTGATCTCTTTCCACCGCATTCCCGCCGACAATACTCCGAGAACTCCAGACCACCCCCCCCAGGCAGATACTCTGGTGACCAAAAGCTCGGATTGAAGAGTGACGCTCGTTGCCCCCCAGTCCCCTCCCCGATAGAATCCCCAGTCGGTGAGATCGCTTCCCCGGTCTCCCCAAACGAGAGTTGACCCCGGCGACGGAGATCGAACCATTCCACTCGCTGGAGGATCCAGATCTCCGAAGGACCCTGACCCGAACCTGGATCCCGAACCTGGAACCCGTCCTGGAAGGACACCCGATGTCGGCAAAAACTGCCCCGACCAGTGATTCCACTTCTGGTGGTAAGAAGCCCGCTCCCGCTGGAAAACTCACACTCGAACTGATCACGCAGCAGGCCTACAAATCCCATTCGACTCTGCACCAGATCAAGGATTTGGATGTTCTGGAAACGATGATTCTCGGCTCGCTGGCTTCATCGATGTCCCTTGTCCATCTACTCAAGGCCTGGGAAGTTTTCAAGACGGAATTCGTGGACTGGAATGAGGTTCGAATCTCTTCCGCAAGTGAGGTCTCCGAAGTCATCTCCAAGGCAAACGACCCCTTGCAACTGGCGATGCAACTCAAGGAGATGATGCAGGTGATCTTCGAACGTCGCCACATGCTCAACCTGGAATTCATTCACGAGAATTCTATCGTGGATGTCAAAGAGTTCTTCAAGCGATCGCCGGATCTCCCTGATCTCGCGCGCCAGTTGGTGCTCAGTTACGTCAAGGGCCAACCCGCTGTGCCGCTCGAAACATGGGCCCAGGGTGGACTGATACGAGCGGGCCTACTGACCTCGTCCATCTCCTCGGCTCAACGCCAGCGTAAGTTGTTCGAAGAACTCAACGAGATTCCACTCCTTCACGCCGTTCTCGCCCTCCATGATGAAGCGAGAAAACACCCGGACCCTGCAGTCGAAAAGGCCCTGCGCTTGAAGGCGGAACAAGCCAAAGTTGCGGCGCTGAAGGCAGCAAAAGCGGCGAAGATAGAGGCGATGAAGAAAGCCGCTGAGGAGAAGGCGATCGCCAAGGCTGCCAAAGATGAGGCGCTCAGGATCGAACGAGAAAAGGTCGCCAGAAAGAAGGCCGCTGAAAAGGCCGCCAGAGACAAGATCGCCAAGAAAAATGCAGAAAAGGCCGCCAAGGTGAAAGCCGTCAAGGACAAGGCTGCGAAAGCCAAGGCCGCCAAGGACAAGGTCGCAAAAGCCAAGGCTGCCAAAGCCAAGGCCGCCAAGGAGAAGGTCGCCAAAGCCAAGGCTGCCAAAGCCAAGGCTGCCAAAGCCAAGGCTATCAAGGACAAGGCCGCAAAAGCCAAGGCTGCCAAGGATAAGGCCGCAAAAGCCAAGACTGCCAAGGATAAGGCCGCCAAAGCCAAGACTGCCAAGGACAAGGCCGCAAAAGCCAAGGCTGCCAAGAAGACCTCCAAGAAGAGCGCCAAGAAGAGCGCCAAGAAGAGCGCCAAGAAGAGCGCCAAGAAGAGCGCCAAGAAGAGCGCCAAGAAGAGCGCCAAGAAGAGCGCCAAGAAG
>Ga0209362_1000040_pt1 | contig 133195 bp, 111 predicted proteins | sample SaaInlV_165m_DNA_FD_184680 | JGI IMG/M metagenome (GOLD analysis project Ga0209362, IMG submission 184680) | Marine microbial communities from expanding oxygen minimum zones in the Saanich Inlet - Saanich Inlet SI037_S3LV_110m_DNA (SPAdes)... | ecosystem: Environmental > Aquatic > Marine >... | reverse complement strand
AGCGCCAAAACCGGCGCCGGTTCCCGCTCCAGATCCAGTCGTGGATGGGCGCTAGCCACTACCGATGAAATCGTGATACAGAGGTGAGATCCTGCGAGTCGGGGTCTCACCTCTTTTTGGATGCACCCGGTTCGGTTCCATCCGTGGTGGCGGGTTTCTTGAGATTGTTCAGGACTAACTGACCGCACGCTCCATCGATGTCGAGCCCACGGCTGCGTCGCGCGGTGACAGAACCCTCGTATTGCTTCTGCACCAGTGAAAGGAACTGACCCACCTCGGCCGCTCCCGCGGCTGCATAAAGCGCACCTTCGTAGGGGTGAAACGGTAACAGGTTGATGTGTGCGCCGCACTTTCCTGCGAATCGAGCCAGCGCTTTCGCCTGATCCGGACCATCATTGATTCCAGGAAGAACCACGTATTCGATGCTGATTCTTCGAGAGCCATCACGGATCTTCACCAGCACCTCGGACAGATCCTCGATGGAGTGGTGTTGATTGATCGGAACGATGCTGTTACGAGTCTCGGTGATTGCGCTGTGAAGGCTGACCGCGAGCCTTACCTGTGGATGGTCGTGGACCAGTTGCTCGATCTTGGGAACGATTCCGACGGTCGAAACGGTGATCCTGCGGGGGCTGAACTGAAAGCCCTGTGCAGATGAAAACCAATCGATCGCTCTGGAGACTGCAGGATAGTTGTGGAGTGGTTCGCCCATCCCCATGAAGACTACCTGGGTGACACCACAAAGTCCTTGAGCCACGGTGGTGGCGTGCACTGCCAGCCACTGGGCGACAATCTCCCTCGGATGCAGGTTGCGGGTCAGTTTCATCGTTCCGGTGGCACAGAAGGTACAACCGGCAGCACAACCGACCTGGCTGGAGAGGCAGAGGGTTCCACGATCGTCGGTTGGAATCCAGACCGACTCGATGGAGAGACCGTCTGTCAGCATGAAACGGAATTTGATGGTCCCATCGGTGGAATTGAGCTGATCGGCGACAACCAGTGGAGAACTGAGGATGCCTTCTGCCAGTCCTTGGCGCAATTCTGCCGGCAGCGAGGTCATCTCCAATGGATCGTAGATGCGCTGATCAATCAGATGCTGACGCACTTGCTTGGCGCGGAATTTTGGCTGCTGCTGTTCCTGGCACCACTGTTCGAGACGCGAATCCAACTGGTCGGGAGGATGGTCGAAGGGGTGATCTGTCTGCGGTTCCTGGGGTTTCATCGTGAGTCCTGGACCCTCTCACCACGGGAATCGAGCAACAGGTTCCACGGACCACTCTTCCTCAGGTCTGGACCTCGTCCCTGGTAGAGGACCGTTCCCTGGGGGTCTCGAGTCACTCGAGCATCCGCCAGGGTCCACACGATGGTGCCATCCCCTTGCTGTTCTTCTACTACAGGATTCTTGCCATCGCCAATCCAGGTCAGTTGCAAGGAACCCTGCCGGCGGAAAAAGGGGCGCTGTCGATTCGCCACCCGGTAGATCCAGATGACACTATCTTCGGGCCAGTTGTAGAAGGTCTCTCCGACCTTGAATCGAGTGCGGACCAGGGTGATCTGTCGATCACCGATGCGGAGGATATCTCGTGGTCCATCATGAAGAAACTGCGGCTTCAGGTTCTCCTGCCCGGGGATCAATTCGAATCGGAATCGGATTCCACTCCAGAAAAGGGTCGGGCTCCAGAGTGTTTGTTCCTGGTGTGAGACGGTTGTGTTGATTCCCCGATCTCCTCGCCGAGAAGTCGCTGTTCCTTCACAGCCGCTGGCCATCAACCATGGCAAGCCCAAGAGCAGCGCCAACGACCACGCTCCATGGAGTCCGCGGAGTCGGACGTTGGATCTGCTGATCAAGGGGTGTTCCGTCGCTGGCGGTCGAAAGAGAGCAACTTCAACCGGTGAGTCTCTCGATGCATCTGTCTCAATTCATATCGTAATTGTTGTAGTGGCGATTTGCTGCTCCCGGTGACCTCAAAGTACTGACGGTCATCGACCAGTCCGGCTGCGCATAGGAGCACTGCATCGATCCTCTGCAACTGTTCCAACTCGGTGGCTGGGGGGTGGAGTATCGATTCCTCGCGGAACCGATTGCGAAGTGCTCTCAATGCGATTCGTCCCGGATGATCCAGAGGTTGACGTTCGAAGTCGCGAAATAACTGATCGATATGGGAGGTATGATGGGCACCGAATCCTACCGAGAGCAAGGTCGGGATCAAGGTCGACATCAGTGCCATGACAAATAGGCAAGGAGCCACCCGGGAAGCACGAACCATGAAGGAGATCCTTTCACGGACTGTCAGGGCGGCGGCAACGCCCGGCGAGAGGATACACTAAGTGTGCTCCGGAGGCACGAGATCTTGCGATTCTGTGCCTCCGGAGGTTACAAAAAGAGGGGTTAAAGCATCGTGCTATCGTGCGGGGATTCGGTCATCTGGACCGCCTCCGCCGCCATCGGGACCGTTTTTCTGGGGCCCCAGGGTCGATCCACATCGGGGACCAGCGAGTCGATCTTGCGAGGAGCATCCGGGCCACGATAGGAGCTATCCAGCAACTGGAGGGCGCGTTCGATCGACTGCAACGCCTGGTCTCGCTTCATCTCTTCGCGACGGAATACGTGCTGGCAGTCGTTAGAAATCCACGCCTCGTTCCAGTGAATTCGCGCTCCGCTCCGTTCACATCGAACTCTCGGCACCGATTCACCATCGAGCAATGCTCGAATCATCGGGTGCACCGAGAGTGGAGTGGAGCGTCCGGCGTGGCAATCGCTGCAGAACCAGCGTGAAGAATCCACATCGTCATGCAATCTCCGCCGGGCACTCTGACGACAGCCACGACAGTTTTGAAGATCGTGTTGCAGATTGAAATGAACCCACTGCTTGGTGGTTTGGAAGGAACTGCTTTTGTATTCACGATCGGTGGACTTTTGCATTCGATTCTCCGTACTGGTTTCGTTCTTACGGTCAGTCGCCCGGTGGCGCACTGGGTAGGTTGCAATGACAGTGCCAATAGATTCAGAAACTATTTAAGTTGATCCATTACTTGCACTTACGGATATGTCCCGTGGTTTGCCGTGGCTCGATTGAGTCAGAATAGTGCGGTGAAATGAACCGATGAACAGTTGCCCCGAATCCGGGCACTGTGCTCAACCCCGAGGTGGAAGCAATGATCGCCCAAGTCATCTTGTCGGGGAGGAGGACCGGAAGGAGGATCGATGGAGCACCCAGATTCACTTCGACCAGAGAGAAGGGGCGAAAGCACTGTTGGATCTTCCTCGACGGTGGAAGATCCCCGGCGGTGGATTCCCAACTGCCACCAGTGGCCCGAGCCATTGCGCTGGATCGATCGCCCTCCACAGGAACTATGGATCTGCGGCAACAAACCGGTGGGCCCACCGATCATCGCCATCGTCGGTAGTCGAAAAGCCTCTGTCGCAGGACTTCGATGGGCCTTCCAAGTCGCCGCTGAACTGTCGAGGAGCGGTTTCCGGGTGGTCAGTGGTCTGGCACTCGGTATCGATGCGGCGGCTCTCGAGGGAGCGGTGCTCGGATGTGAGGAGGGAAAGCGATCGGCGGTGCAGAATTTGACGCCATCGCAGGCTCCGTCATTCGTGCCTGCACCTCCGATGGCCCTGCTGGGAAACGGACTACCGGCGATCTATCCCGCCAAAAACCGACCGCTCGCTCGAAGAATTGTTCAGTGTGGAGGAGCCCTGATCAGTGAATATCCTCCCGGTGCTGCCCCTCGGCCCCATCATTTCCCTCACAGAAATCGGCTGATCAGTGGCTGTAGCGTGGCAGTGGTGGTGGTCGAAGCGACTCTTCGATCGGGTTCGATGGGCACTGCTCGACATGCACTCGACCAGGGGTGTGAAGTTTGTGCAGTACCGGGTCCGGTGGAATCCGACAGCCATCAGGGGTGCCATCTGCTGATTCGCGACGGGGCCCACCTGGTGATCTGTGCCCGCGACATCATCGAGGTGTGCGCTGGCCTCGGAGTGGCCGGCTGTCGTGCCGGAATTGAGGGCACCGCTCACAAGGGGCTGTCGGCGGACCAGCGTCGACTGGAGCGAGAGCGAAAACTACACGGTGATGATCTGTGCCGTCTACATGAGGTGACCGGTTGGAGTCCGATCCGCTTGTTGCGGGCCTGGTCCGGGGGGGCATTCGATCGATCCGATAGCGAATCTTGATCGGATCAGGGGCAGACGTCGGTGGTGCACTCGAGGATATCGGGCGTCGGGTCTTCGGCGCAGATTGGATAGGTGGGTTGCGGCAGCGGTATGGCTCCGGAGAAGAGGAATGACAGTACCCGCACCGGGTCGGCAATATCGATCAGCGCATCATCATTGGCATCACAACTGGAGTCACAGGGGATGGAGCCGACCGAGTTGAAGAGGAATCCGAGGGTGAAGATCGGATCTCCGATGTCGATCAGGCCATCGCCGTTGCAATCGCCACGACTGAAGGCGGGATTGTCATTGAAGATGATTTCGGGCGCAGCAGCGAAGGCTGGAAAGTACGCCTGCCCTCCGGCAGAGGAGACCAGGTTGGTGACTCCCGGGACTCCCAGGTCGTCGGCAAAGGTCAAGATGTCACCGCTCGGCGGAGCCGTAGGGTCGATGCCCAGATCGGTGTACGTGGTGGTCAGCAGCGTCGTGATCTGGGGAAACTGCAGCGTATCGATGAGCAGGAAGTCAAAAACCACCGCTGCGGTCCAGCCGTCGGGGAACAGACTGATCTCGAAGAACTCCGGTCCGGCACCGCCATCGAGATCGGTCAAGGTCGCAGATCCTGTCACCTGGTTGGGAGTGAGCCAGGTCGGATCATTGCGAACACCGACGGCAAACGCTCCACAGTCGATGGCAGCTCCTGAAACCTGGTGAATTTGAAACTCTGCCTCACCTTGGCTACCGATCACCAGCGCAGGGATCTGGAAGAGGAAGGGTGGTGTGGATGAAGTGACCGGTACGATCAGATCGCTCGACTCCATCAGATGACCGAAGTGGGGTGCCTGAGCATCGGCAAGAGGCTGCCCCAGACCATCGGTGCTCCAGCCCTTGGCATCGACCATGGCCCGCGATGCACGTCGGTAAATCAAACGAGCCGCGAGATTCACTTCGCCATCGATGCCACTGATGTCAAAGGTAACACTGGTGTTGTCGGTGGCCAGAGCGGCGATGCGAGTGTCGAGGAGGATCGAGGTCGCTTCGGTGAAGAGCACCCCCGAGTTCCCTGCGATGTCCTGATTGACCTTGGCAAACAACTTGCCGGGAAGATCTGCGAAGTGACCCGTGGCGGGATCTCCGACCCCTCCAAGGGGATCGATGGTGTCGCCAGCGGTCTGGGACAACGATTGATTTCCTGGTCCGGTCGCTTCGATCTTGAGAATCATGTTGCGCAGGGTGACTCCGGTCGGAACCGAGTGACCCGCCTGATCATTGACGATCTGTACATCGACCACCAGGGAGTCTCCCACCTGTTGCGCTGCCAGAGTCATCGTCACAGAATTCTCGAGGAACTGGGCAGAGGTCCCCTGGATGTCATGGGAATGAACGGTGCTGGGATCTCTCAGCAGTGGAGGGAACATCGCAGCGCACGCCTCGACCGGTACATCGGAAAAGGGCGGCATGTGGCAATCGACGCAACTCTCAAACAGCGGGTCCTGCGGATCACCATAAGGTGAGTTCTTCCACTCCGAATAGGTCTCCTGGGCGGCGACACTGCTGCTCTCGTTGAAGTCATTGTCGTGGTCCGGGTCGTTGTTGTACTGGTGGCACACGGCGCACGCTTCGGCAGCCAGTTGTGGCTGATAACTACCGCGCATCTGGTTCACCAGATTGAAATCGACATCTCCGAGCATCCCGTACATCACCTGCTCGATCAGGCCACTGGTATCGGGGCGGGTGACGGTCACTGCACCGGGGACGAAGCCGGTCGCATTGATCTGGCTCTCATTCACATCTGCGATCTTGTGACACGTCTCACAGGAGACGCCCCGCCGCTGGGGATCAGTCAGGGGACCTGACAGCGGATCGAGCGGTTGCATCGGATTGGCGATCCACCCTTCCGGTTGATGGCAAGAGGCGCAGTGTCCCGAGGGATCGGCAGAGGCATGAGCGGAATCACGGGAGTAGACAAATCCACCGCTGCCGCCGGCAGACCCGCTGCCGTCGAACAGGTCGTAGACCCAACTGTTGAGACCGGTCATCGCCATCCGGGACGGTTCCCACTGAGTGAATTGATCTGGATGACATACCGAGCACTGGTCAGGAATGACGAAGGAGTAAGTGGGGTCGTCAGAGGCCGGTACTGGATCCAGTTCGATCTGCACCGAGTTGGCCGGGGTACTGACGATGATGCTCGAGTTGTAGTAGCCCTGGCTGGCACCGGCGATCACCAGCAAGGTGCCGTTGACGCCATCGAGGTTGAAGGTTCCATCGGCAGCAGCGACGGTATGTTGCAATGTCGCTTGCCAGGTCACCAATGCTCCGGGGATCGGGTTCTGAGTACTCCCATCGATGACAATTCCGGAGATTTGCCCCTCCAGTTGTGGCATCGGCAGCAGTAGCAGTAGCGAGAGAATCAGGCTCGGTAGCAGCAGTCTCGATGGATGGGCTGAGTCATATTGTCGGGTACTGGGGGTCGCAACAGGCCACTGGAGCATCAATAAAAGCCTTATCTGTACTCTGTGAGAGGGGTTTGAATGCGCTCTCTCCCATTTTATCGGTGTTCGCCAAAGAATCCAGATCATCGTTCGATTGGTTCTCCTTCCTCACTGCGATGGGGGCCGGAGGACGAATTTAGCAGATCGTCGTAGAATTAGACGGGAGGAGCGCTTTCTCCCTGAATCAGGAGTCATGTGGCCATCCAGGACCGTCCCTCTGGAAATCGACCCATCTCGGGTCGTTTCATTCCTCGATCCCTTCTCGGGCGAGGGGGAATGGGAGAGGTCTGGCTCTGTCACGACCCGATCGATGACGATCTGGTGGCGGTCAAGCGGGTCGATTCCAAGGATTCGCAAGGGCCTGTAGGACAGCGCCATCTGCGGGAATATGAACATCTGACCCGGCTCCGCCATCCTTCGATCCTGTCGGTCCATGAATACGGGATCGATGCCCAGGATGGAGCGCGCTGGTTCAGCAGTGAAGTGCTCTCCGGTCCCGTCTCTACCGATCTGGCCGGCAGCTGCTGGTTTCCCGACTGGTTGGCGCTGGCTCGTCCGATCCTGCAGGCGCTGGCTTTCATGCATCGAAATGGTTGGGTTCACGGAGATCTCAAGTCTGACAATGTCCGGTTGCGGGAAGAAGCGTGTGAGGGCCAGCCACTGGAGCCGGTGCTGCTCGACTTCGGACTCTGTCAGCGTGAAGGACATCCGTCCGAGGAAAAGATCCTCGGTACTCCTCATGCGATGCCACCGGAGCAGTGGCTCGGCGAAAGACCCGATGCTCGTGGAGACATCTATTCGATGGGTGTACTGCTCTATCAGTGGTGGTGTGGAAAGTTGCCGTTTCAGCAGTTTGATCGATCCAGCCTGGGTCGCGCTCACCTGCAGGAAGATCCGACTCCCATCGATGACCTTCGTCCGGGACTACCCGAGGCTGCACGGCGACTGATCGAGAAGATGTTGGAGAAACGACCCGACGATCGACCTCCGGATGCTGGGGAAGTGCTGGCGTTGCTGGAGCGCTCCTTTCCTGCTGAAGAGGGAGGATGTGAGGCGGAATCGATCGAATCTCTGGTCGCTCAGGTGAGCTATCCTGGAATCGGTTCCGAACTACCCGATCTGCTGCGAGAGGCATTGCTCCAGTGCAGAGAAGTGGGGGGCACCGTGGTGCACCTCCATCGCCGAGAGGGAGATCGTCGTAAGATCGCCCGACGAGTTCGAACCGACCTGATGATCGCAGGGCTGCCGGTGATCGATCTGGACAGCACGGCGACCCACCATCGACTCCAACTGTCGCGATCGATTCCGACCGGGTGTGCGATGATGGTGGTCAAGGTCGATGATCCCGGTGCGGGGAATCCAGCGTTACAAGAAGCGATGCAGTGGAGCGAGCACAGCGGTTGCAAATTGCTCTGGTGGATCGAGAGTCCCACGATGCCGGGGGGCTATGTCGGTTCTTCGCTGGCGAACAGCCAACCGATCATCGTCAGAACCGATCACGTTTCCGCCATCGGGCTGGACCAGTGGCTCGAAGCGGCGCTTCCCGGCGCTACTGTCGAGCCGAGGCTTCATCGACGTCTGATCCAGTGGGGTGCTGGGAGCCCGTCGATCTGGGAGCGGATCCTCATCGGCAGGATCAGAAGCGGAGAACTGGAGCATGATGGTCTTCGCTGGATCTGGAACAAATCTTCCAGCCATCCAGAGGATCGTTGGAGCGATCGTGTCGTCGGTGAGTGTCATAGACTTGCAGTAGAAGACCGTGCCTTGCTTGAAGCGCTGGCAGTGCTGGGCGCGCCTGCCTCCGGTCACGCAGTCGCAAAAGTGGCATCTATTCCTCTCGGATCGATGCCGTCGATCGCTGCTGGATTGGTTCAGCATCAGTGGATACGTATCGACGGTGATCTGCACTGGCGTGAACCGTTCCAGGCGGAGGGGGTGCTGGTCGGACTCGATCCTGCACGGAGGAGAGAACTGCACGAGCGCGCCGCAAATCTCGAAGGACTCGATCCTCTGGCAGTGGCCCATCATCGATTGAGTGCCGGGCAGATCGAATTGGCGGCTCGCTGTCTCGAGCCCTGGCTCGAGGATGAGGCGCGAGTCTCTGGGGATGCGACACGCCTTTCAGAATTGCTGGGGCCGCTGGTCGATCTGCTCCGTGAACCGATGGTGCCGCGTTGGGCGGAGTTGCTCGGCATGGTCGAGGATCACCTGGGGAATCTATCGCAACGCGATCGAGCATGGAGAATCTCGGCCCGAAACCAGCAGCCGGGCAGCGTGGCCTCGCTGCGTCTGGCACGACTCAGGGCTGATACCAGTCGTCGAGATGGGAATCCACGAACGGCTCTGGCGCTGCTCGATGAAGTGGTGATGCCGACACAGGATGATCTGGAGACTCGACGCGAGAAGACCAGAGTGGCCATCGAACGGTCTCGCATCCTCCGAACGCTAGCGAGGCGTGGAGTCGGCGCCGTTCCCCAGTTCGAGATGGACGACTCGGAATGCCCCGATGAGATGATCAACGAGTTTCGGCTGGAGCGCTGCCGTATCGCTCTGTCCAGGGGAGCTCGTTTACAAGCATTGGATCTCTCCGATCAGGTTCTTGCAGATGCGATGAGAAGCGGTCATTCGCGCCAAATTGCCGAGGCTCAGTGCCTGCGAGCGAGAGCGAAGGAGGATCTGCGTTCCCTGAGGATCTGGAGCCGTTGGCATCATCATCTTTGTCGTCAAGAGCATCGAAAAGAAGCGGCGTTGGCGGCGGCAATCGAGGCTGCGGAGTCTTCTCTTCGTCTCGGAGAAGAGGCACTGGTACTGCAAGAGATCGCACCATTGGTGGACGAGGCGAGGCAGCACTGCCGGGGGCAGTTACCCCGATCATTGTTGCTGTTGGCTCGCTGCGAGGCGGGAGCCGGGTGGATCAAGGGAGCTTCCCGCTGTCTCGAGGAGGCATTGATGCTCGACGGACCGGCGGGCATCGTCGCCTGGGAAGGCAATCTGTTGGTCGCGGCATCGGAACTGGCGGCAGGTCGGCCGCTGACGGCGCGGCAGATCCTGCAGGCGACACCGCCCCATCGAGCGCCCCATGAGCGAGAGACGGTTGACGTTCATGCTCGCCACATCATCCTCGAGAGTCGTTGTGCATTTGCCAGCGGTCTCCTCTCGCAAGCGATGAGCTTGCTCGATCGAGGACTGACGACATTACGAGTGCGGGGAACCGATCGAGACCTCGGATCTTTACGTAGAGAACGAGTCGAACTGCTCGATCGAGTGGGGCAAAACGCACTGGCTCAGATCGAACGGCGAAAAATTGCCACCGGAGCAATCCCCGAGCCAGGATCGGATCCGGAGCCGTTCGGAATGCGCAGGGCACGCAATGCGCTCGATCGACGACGGGTGTTGTTGCGAAGGCATCAAGAGGAAGATGCCCATCATTGGCTTGAAATCGCAGCTCTCGATGCGCTTCGACTACGTGCACAGCCGATATCGACCTGGTTGTCGCTCGAGAGAAGCGCTCACGCATCCCTCGAGGAAAAGGAGCGGGTTGCTCGCAATGCCTGGCGACGGGTGGTTCGACTGGAAACTCGTCATGGTCATGCTTCGGTCCTCTTCTGGTGGGCCCAGGTACGGGAGCAAGCCGGGGATCTGGACGCAGGGCAGAAGTTGAGGAGGGCGGCGATGGCCGAGATCGAGCGGTGGCTCAAAAACGCTCCGAAGGGCATCCGCTGGAGCGAGATGGCTTCGCTCCTTGGCGTGTCAGAGTTGGCCAGTGGATCTCTTTCCGGGAATGGTGGCCGAAACTCTGCATTTGCGTAGAATCAATGCGGATAAGACCTCGCGTGGAGAAAGGGAATTGAAATGCTGAGAAGCCATACCTGCGGAGAACTTCGTGCCGAACATGTCGGCGAGGAAGTCACTCTGGTCGGCTGGATCGATACCATCCGGGATCATGGTGGGTTGCGATTCATCGATTTGCGCGATCGTTATGGTCGTACTCAGGTAACCCTTTCACCCGAAACCATCGATGGAGCAGAACTCACCTCTTTACGTTCCGAGCAGGTGCTACAGGTAACAGGTCGGATCCAATCTCGTCCCGATGGGATGAAGAATCCTCGCCTCCTGACCGGAGAGATCGAAGTGATCGCCACGGTTGCGACGTTGGTGGGAGATTGTCCCGCACTGCCCTTCGATTTCGCAGGGGGGGATCTGGTCAACGAAGAATTGCGATTCCAGTACCGTTTTCTCGACATGAGAAGGCCAGAGGTGCAACGTCGCTTTCAGTTGAGATCTGATCTGCAACATCAGCTGCGAAATCATCTTCATGAAAAGGGATTCATCGACCTCGAGACGCCGATGCTGACCAAGAGCACTCCAGAGGGAGCTCGTGATTTCCTGGTGCCGAGCCGGTTGAATCCTGGTGAGTTGTACGCTCTTCCCCAGTCACCTCAGATCTTCAAGCAACTATTCATGGTCGCTGGATTCGATCGATACATGCAGATCGTTCGTTGCTTCCGTGATGAGGACCTACGAGCAGATCGTCAGCCTGAATTCACCCAACTCGATCTCGAGATGGCCTGTGTCGAGGAAGACGATGTCATCGAAGTGCTCGAGGGCCTGATGGCGCACGTCGTAAAAGCTTTGACCGGGCAAGAGGTGGAAACTCCCTTCCGTCGAATTTCTTACGATGAGGCACTGCTTAAATATTCGAGTGACGCACCCGATCTGCGCAGTGATCTGGAGATATTTGAAATGTCAGATCTCGCCGAAGATCTTGGTTTCAAGGTCTTTTCTGGCGCCGTCGAAGCGGGCGGTGCTGTGCGTGGGGTACGGGTTCCCGGAGCAGCGGAATGGTCGAGGAAACAGATCGAATCGCTCGAAGCGATCGTCAAGAATCAAGGTGCCGGTGGTCTCGCATGGATGAAGAGAACCGAGGACGGACTGGCCGGGCCTGTGGCGAGATTCTGTGAAGGCGATGGGGGCACCCAGCTGGTCGAGCGCAGTGGGTTACAAGTGGGGGATCTGTGCTACTTCGTCGCCGATCGATCGAAGCGAGTTGTGATCAACTCATTGTCCTTCCTGCGCAAAGAACTGGCTCAAAAGCTGGGTCATATCCAACCGGGCGCCCTTGAGTTCTGCTGGGTGACCGAATTTCCACTGTTCGACGAGGACGAGGCCACGGGATCTCCTGTTCCTTGTCACCACCCCTTCACGGCACCGCACCCCGACGATCTGGACCAACTTGAATCCTCTCCTCTGAAGGTGCGTGCCAGAGCCTATGACCTGGTTCTGAACGGTTTCGAGGTCGGGGGAGGGAGTATCCGGATCCACCAGCGTGACCTCCAGGAACGGGTATTCGAGGCGATTGGATTGAGCCCGGAGGAGGCTCGTAGCAAGTTCAGTTTCCTGTTAGAGGCATTGAAGTACGGAGCTCCACCCCATGGAGGAATCGCCCTGGGAATCGACCGGCTGGTGATGATCTTGGCCGGTGACGACTCGATCCGCGAGGTGATCGCCTTCCCCAAGACTCAGCGAGGGACGTGTCAGTTGACCGGTGCTCCGACCCATGTCTCCGATCAGCAGCTGGAAGAGGTCGGATTGAGGGTCGCCGACCCTCCGAAACCGGCCTCCTCACAGGTGTCTGGGGATGAAACAGGAGACTCAACGCAGCAGTGAGGGGGCCCGCGCCAGCCCCGAGATGACGATTTTTTACGCATCTACCACAGAAATCAGTGTTTCCGGCTTGCCATCAGCCCCCTCTCCGGTGTATCCATCGGAGTTCTCAGGGCCGAGAAATGGTCCACTTCCCGGTGCATCCATGGGCCCACGGGCGCAGTACCGGTATTTTGTCGTTTCAAACCGCCTCCGAGGGAGGTGGGAGTGTCACGATGACCGCGGAGTTTCGAGTAGGAGGAACGACATCGCCGAAAAGACCAAGTACAGGGTGATCGATAGGCCCGCTCCGGGCCAGGTACGCCTCATCGATGATGAGGGGGGACAGGTCGGAATCGTCAAATTGAATGAAGCACTGGAGATGGCCCAGGAGAAGGATCTCGACCTGGTCGAGATGAATCCCAATGCCGATCCTCCTCTGTGCAAGTTGATGGATTTCGGCAAATTCAAGTATGATCAGTCGAAGAGTTCCAAGCAGGTCCAGAAGGTCCGTAAGATCAAGGAAGTCAAACTTCGGCCGAAAACGGAGAAGCACGACTTCGATGTCAAGTTACGCAGAGTGCGTGGTTTCCTCGAAGAGGGCCACAAGGTGCTGGTCACGATGGTCTTCAAGGGACGCGAGCAGCGTCACCCGGATCTGGGCCGCGAGGTGTTGATGAGGTTCTATGCCGACCTCGAAGAATTGGCAAAGATGGAACGAGAGCCGTTGCAGGAAGCCCGAAATCGGATGGCGATGGTTCTGGCAAAGAAGAAGTGACGACAACGGAGTCCTCGAGAGGATTCCGATTGGAAAGGGGCCCCTCGTGGCCAGGAAGACTCACAAACCGCACAAGGGCCTGCAGAAGCGGGTCAAGGTGACGGGTACAGGTAAGATCAAGCGACATCGTGCAGGCAAGAGCCACAGGATGGGCCCGTGGTCGGCGGCTCGGATTCGTCGAGGACGTCGTTCGGAAGTATGCCCTGAATGTGATGCCAAGGTGATCAAGGCGTTGCTCGGGATCGGCTAGTCGCGATGATACTGGTGGCAGCACTGCTCGCCGCCGGTGGTCGATAGTTCGAGATCGTAAAATTTAGTTACTTTCATCAATGCGCCGAAGGGCGCGCCGGCCGGTGATTACGGGGTGGACGAACCTGAAGGTTCCTAGTGAATCGAAAGATTCCTCCCGAGAATCGCTCACTGGAAAGGGACAACGATGGCACGCGTCAGTTTTGGCGTCGCTCGTCACCGCAAGCAAAAGCGGATTCTCAAAAAAGCTCGTGGATTCTTCGGAGCCGCGTCTCGTCAGTACAGGACTGCCAAGCAGTCGATCATCCGGGCAGAAGCTTATGCGACGCGAGATCGTCGGGTACGCAAACGCATCATCCGTCGACTCTGGATCACCCGGATCTCTGCGGCCTGTGGCCAACAAGACATCTCCTATAGTCGATTCATTCATGGTCTCAAGTGTGCCAAGGTCGATCTGGATCGAAAGATGATCTCCGATCTGGCGATTCGAAATCACGAGGCTTTCGTCGCCCTCGTAGGAATTGCACGCGGCGCAATATCATGAGCGAGGGATCCCAGGTGGATCTAGATACCATCGAGGCGGCAGCATTGCAGGCGATCGAGTCCGCCTCGGATGCCTCGAGTTTGGAATCGGTTCGGGTCGGGGTGCTCGGGAAGAAGGGGACCCTCAAGCAGGTTCTCCGTTCCCTGGGAGCTCTTCCACCTGAGCAGCGCGCTTCCTTCGGAGCCCGGGTCAATCTCGTCAAGGAACGGGTGGAATCGGCGCTCGGGGCGGCCAAGGATCGTCTCGGTAGCCCGAAATCGAAGCCGAAGGCGACTGCCGCTGGACGTGCCACAGATGTCACTCTCCCAGGGCAGATGCCTTTACGAGGGAGCCGCCATCCGGTTCACCAGGTCGCTTCACGGATGATTCGTATCTTTGGCAATCTAGGATTCCAGGTAGCGGATGGTCCAGAGGTCGAGGACGAGTGGCATAACTTCACCGGGCTCAATATCCCTGTCGATCACATCGCCCGCGATCCTGCGGAAAACTTCTACCTCGAAGATGATTTGTTGATGCGCAGTCAGACGTCGACAGTGCAGGTCCGGGTGATGGAGAATACACCTCCTCCCCTGAGGATCATCGCTCCAGGCAAGGTGTTTCGACCCGATACTGTCGATGCCACTCACTCCTACATGTTCAATCAACTCGAAGGGTTGGTGGTGGACGAGGGGATGACCTTTGGTCATCTCAAGGCCACCTTGCTGACCTTCTTCCAGCAGTTGTTGCAGGACGATGGAATGAAACTGCGATTGAGGCCGTCCTTTTTCCCCTTCACCGAGCCGAGTGCAGAAGTGGATCTGTTCTGGCGTGGTGGCTGGATGGAGATGGGGGGGTGTGGAATGGTCGATCCCAACGTTCTCGAGTCGGTCGGAATCGACCCCGAACGGTGGACTGGTTTTGCATTCGGGTTGGGAATCGAACGGGTCACGATGGCTTCCTTCAATATTCCTGATATCCGATATCTTTACGAGAACGATGTCAGGTTCCTCCAGCAGTTTTCCTGATGGTGGACCATACTTTTGATAGTGGAGTGTCCAGATGAAGGTTTCCCTCGACTGGCTACGGGAACATGTCGATATCGATCAACCGGTCGAAGACGTGGCGCACAGACTGACGATGTGTGGACTCAATTGCGAGGCGATCGAGGTTCATGGCGACGACCATGTCTTCGAACTGGAAGTCACATCCAACCGACCCGATCATCTGGGTCATCGGGGGGTGGCCAGGGAACTGGCATGCCTGCTCGATCAACCTCTCAAGCCATTGAAGACCGACTACTCGGAGGTGGACAAGGATTCGACGGGCAAGGGACTCAGTGAGATCACCAGCATCGAGGTCGACGATGATGACCGTTGCGGTCGTTACACCGCCAGGGTCGCCCTGGATGTCGATGTGTCAGAGAGTCCTCAGTGGTTGCGGAAGCGTCTCGAGTCGATCGGCCTGAGGTCGATCAATCTGGTGGTCGATCTGACCAATTACGTCCTGATGGACCTGGGGCAACCATTACACGCCTTTGACCTGGACCGACTCGATGGTGAGGAATTGATCATTCGCCGCGCTCGTTATGGCGAAGACTTCGCCGCGATGGATGGCACCCATCACACCCTCGACACGGAAGATCTGGTCATCGCCGATGCTTCCCGAGCGGTGGCGTTGGCGGGAGTGATGGGGGGGGTGGAAACCGGAGTCGGTTCGACCACCCGAAGGATTCTGCTGGAGAGCGCGTGGTTCGATCCGGTGCCAGTGCGTAGCACTTCTCGTCGCTTGGGGCTGGCGAGTGACTCCTCATACCGATTCGAGCGTCGTGTCGATATCGACGCGGCCGACATTGCATCTCGGCGATTCTTCCACTTGTTGTGCCAGGAAACGGACTGCAAGGTTCTCTCCGGTTGCTGGGAGGCGATGCGAGACGGCTTGCTGGATCCCCCGGCGGAGGTCCCGATCCGCCTCGATCGAACCGAACTGATCCTCGGAGAGTCGGTGCCCGCCGCAGAACTGACACGTGTACTGAGCGCTCTCGGTTTTCAGCACGCTGGCGGAGACGACGCCAGAAGCCTCTGGGTGCCTCCTACATGGCGTGCTGATTGCACCCGGGAGATCGACCTCATCGAGGAAGTCGGACGGATCCACGGCCTCGACAGGGTGCCCGATCGCCAGATGGCGGTACGAGTGGTCCCTGAGGATCGCGATGCAGGGCTGGTCGAGCGGGTCAAGGCTCTACTGGAGGGGACTGGCCACCATGAATCCCTCACCTTTTCCTTCGGATCAGAAGGAGACCATCGAGAACTCGAGGAATGGTGGTGTCTCGGAGACCCGTGGGTGGTCCGAAACCCGGTCCGTTCGAATGAAGGAGTGCTACGGCGCAGTTTGCTGCCGGGCCTACTCTCCTGTGTCCGTGGAAATCGACTTCATGGAGTCGATTCTGTGCGATTGTTCGAGGTGGCTCGAGTCTTTCACCGTCGTGAAGGAGTCGATCGACCGGTGGAGAAAATTCATCTCGCGTGGGTCCACAGCAATGCGGATGGAAGTCGCCCCTCGGAGGCGTACCGCCAGGTGCGCGGAATCGCCGATGCGGTGCTTGAACTTCTGAGACTCGGAACCGAATCGAGGAGTGCTTCGACCTGGAATCCAGTATCCACCTCCTGTGGTCTTGCTGGGGGAAGTTGTGCAGCGCTCGACTTCTTCAGCGAACGTCTGGGCCTGGTGGGAGCTGCGCCTCTCGATGGAGTCACCGGAGAAACCTGGTGCGGCGAACTCGACCTGGGAACGCTGATCGGCCATAGCGAGGTCAAACACCGATACCGGGAATTCTCACGCCATCCGGGGGTTCGCAGGGACCTCAACATCGTCGTCGAGGAGTCGGTGTTGTGGCGTGACATCGCCTCCGAAGTGGACGCAGCGGAGATGGCAAACTTCGAAGGACTCACCTTCCTCGATGTCTATCGAGGGAAGCAGGTGACTCAGGGGCATAAAAGCGTCACCTTCTCGGTGGCGTTCAGGGCTCCCGATCGATCGCTGACCCATGAAGAAGTGGACGAGGCGATCGAAGGTCTGATGCAACGACTCGCAGGTCGGTTCCAGGCGCGTTTGCGCACCTGAGGAGAACTCATGAGTTCCCGATCAATCGTGGATCTGGACCTGAGTTCCGACCCGAAGCCAGGGATATGTCGCCACAACATCTTCGTTGCGCAGACGAATACAACCCTCTGACTCCATCGAACCGATACTCTCCGGCTCGCTGGTACCGTGGATCCCGATTCCGGCATGGGAAGGCTTGTCCTCGAATCCGATCCACCTCTCTCCGAGCGGGTTTCCCTTGGCTCCATAGGCGATGGGGGGGCGGCCATCGCGCGGCTGCCACATCGGCTTCTTCTGTACAAGGTCGACCTGGAACGATCCTACTGGCGTACAATTGTCCTTGCCATGACCGATGGCGAAGCCCTGGATCCAGCGGCCATCGAGGAACACATCGAGCCAGAAATCACTCTTGTCGATGTCCACGGTGACATTGCCGGAGAGGAACTTCAATTTTTGACCCGGATGTATGACATCTGATTTCAACTGATTCAGCGTTCTCAGGGAATCGACCGAAACCTTGCAGCGCTTGGCGATCGCCGAAAGAGAATCTCCACTGACCACTGTCACGATTCCAGAATCGGTAAAGGGTCGACTTGAGATCACCCAGAAATCGACCAGGTTACGAAGCTTCTGACGAATGGGAGCGCGCCACTCGATTTCATCGGAACTGTTGTAGGCATCTGAAAGATAGGTCCAACTCTTCACTGCTGTGGGATCAGTATCAAAGCCGATTGAATCTGCCAGCACCAAGCATGCTTTTCCGTAGCCGGGAACCAGTGATCCTTCAGCGACGATTTGTTTTGCGAGGTGAACCTGGTCGGCACCGCTGATTTGTTGAAGAAGAATCGATCGGGCGGTGGCTGAAAGTTCTCCGCCTGATTTTTCAATTCTGGTCAAGATGCCAAACGCTTCCCCGACATAACGGGGGTGTTCTGACGCCAGCAGAGTTCTGGCCAGGCGTACCCGAGTACCATCATCCGGATCGACATCGATCTGTCCACGGAGCTGTTCAATCAGGTTGGCGTGAATCCCCTTGTACCTATCATCCTCAGTGGATGCAGGGTTACTGCGATCCTCCACATCGGCTGTCGTGCTGTCACCACCGTCCACAGTGGGAGGGTCGGTCTCGACTCCGACAACCGGGATCCGCGTGCTTTGGTTGCCAGGGACGACGCTGATCCAGCTGGTGTATCCCCACCAGCCAGCCAGCACGATGATGAGCAGAATAAATCCTGAACGCATGTTTCCCCCGTCCCCGAGCCTGCTGGACCGATCGATCAGAGCGGGTCCTGGCACTCGCAGAGGACTCGCACAGTCGGTCATTCTAGCGGCGCTCAGAGCCGATACCAGTCAACAGGTGATCAGCCGAGAATCGCCTCGACCGAGCGCTTTGACAGATCGATCAGCCAGTCGGGAAAGAGCCCGAAGCAGATGGTGGCGAATCCACAGAGCGCGACCGTGAAGGTGATGCCCCAGGAGGCGGGCACCAGTTCAAAGGAGGATTTGGGCTCTCGGAACCACATTGAAACCACTGGGCGCAGATAATAGTAGACACTGATCAATGAGCCGATGATTCCCACCAGAGCGAGCAGAAGGAATCCTTGTTGAATCGCATTACTGAGAATTAACAACTTGCCAATGAATCCTGCAGTGAGCGGGATCCCTGCCAGTGAGAGTAGCGCCACCGTGAAACCCAGCGCCAGCAGCGGGCGGTTCTTGGCGAGACCATCGAGATCGTGGACCTGATCTCGATCAGATCCGACGCTGATCGCTGCGAGTACACCGAACGCTGCCAGGGTGGTGGCGGCGTAAGCAAACATGTAGAAGGGAATGCTGGCGGCACTAGAAGAGCCATCTCCCGACAATGCGACCACCAGCGGGATCAGCAGGTAGCCAGTGTGTGCGATTCCGGAGTAAGCCATCATCCGCTTCAAACTCTGCTGGTTGAGGGCTGCGAGATTCCCCAGCAGAATCGTGACCACCGAGATGGCGGCCAGCAACTGGGCCAGATCATTGCCTCCTCCGGTGAAGAGGAGGAAACGGCACAGGCAGAAGAGACTGGAGGCTTTGACCGCTACTGCCATCCAACCGACCGCCACCACAGGAGCCCCCTGGTAGACATCGGGTACCCAGGAGTGAAAGGGCACCGCACCGACCTTGAAGGCGAAGCCGATCAGCACCAGCAGGGTTCCGACGCTGAACAGGGTGTCCTGCTGGCCATTGGAAGCTGCGATGTCTGTCAGAGCCACAGAGCCACCAGTAGCGCCGTAAATGAAAGCCATCCCCAGTAGTAGGAATCCACTCGAGAAGGCACCCAGAACAAAGTATTTGAATGCCCCTTCGCTGGCGGCTCGCTCATCTTTGAAGTATCCCGCCATGACATAGACGGCCAGCGACAGGGTTTCGATGGCGACAAAGATCGAGATCAGGTTGGTCGCCTGACAGAGCAGCGCCATCGATCCCGCTCCGAAGCTGATCAGGGCGGTGAACTCGGCACTGTTACTGCCTCTGCTAGCGAGATAACTACCCGCCATCAAAGTGCTGAAGAGTCCGGTCATGATGACCACTCCTGCACCCATCCGGCCAAACAGATCATCGGTCATCGCTCCTGCGTACAGTTCTCCAGCCGAGGCACCGCTGCCCTGGACAAAGAGAGCTGCGAAGGCGAGCAAGAATCCGGTGACACCGATCATCGCCAGGTGAGTCTTTTCCGAGTGCTTGTCCTCTGCGGACCGGCCCAGATCAGCGAATAACTGCACCAGGCCAGTGACGACCAGGATTGCTGCCGGCAGTATCGCCAGGATCTCGGCTCCGGAGATGGTGAGTTCCATCAGGGGCTCCTAACTCTCCAACATCTCGACGTACAGGGACAGGGTAGGTTTCACCATGTTGATCAAGGGTGCCGGGTAGAGCCCGATCCAGACCATCATCACGACGAAGGGAAGCAGGTAGAGGATTTCACGAGGCGAGAGGTCCGCCACTTTTTGATTCTCGGGATGGACCAGAGGTCCGAACAGGAATTTCTTGACCATGTTGAGCATGTACAGGGCCCCAAGGACCACTCCGGTGGAAGCGAGCACGCCCCACAGTGGGAAGACCTTGAACACTCCGTACAGGATGAGGAACTCTCCGATGAAGCCATTGAGCCCCGGTAACCCGATGCTCGAAAGCACTGCGATCAGGAAGAAGATGGTGAAGAGCGGAATCACCTTTGCGAGCCCACCGTAATCGGCCAGTTCGCGGGTATGACGTCGTTCATAGATGATTCCGATCATCAAGAACAGCATCCCTGTGGAGAGTCCGTGATTGACCATCTGCAGGATCGCACCGGTGATGGTTTCGACATTGGGGATGAAACAAGCCAAGACCACGAAGCCGAGGTGGCTCACCGAGGAATAGGCGATCAGTTTCTTGATGTCAGTTTGCACCAAAGCCATGCATGCGCCGAAGATGATTCCGATCACAGACAACCAACACATCAGTGATTGCAGGTTGTAAGCGGCCTCGTGGAACAGCGGGATCGAGAAGCGTAGCAAGCCGTAGGTGCCCATCTTGAGCAGCACTCCAGCCAGTACCACTGAGCCCGCTGTGGGGGCTTGCACGTGTGCATCTGGAAGCCAGGTGTGAAAGGGGAAGAGTGGTACCTTGATGGCGAAGGAGAGGGTGAAGGCGCAGAACAACCAGAACTGTTGATTTTCATCGAGCAGATGAGTGGTGCGCAAACGCTCGAGCAACAGTGGAAGATCAAAGGTTCCGGCATGCTGGTAGAGGTAGAGAATCGCCAGGAACATCATCAAACTACCGACCATGGTGTAGATGAAGAACTTGAGTGCAGCGTAGACTCTTTCTCGCCCTCCCCAGATGCCGATGATGAGATACATGGGTATCAACATCGCCTCGTAGAAGAGGTAGAACAGGATCAGGTCGAGCGAGACAAATGCTCCGACCATGCCGGTCTGCAACAGCAGCAAGGCGATGTGGAACTCCTTGACCCGATCATCGATGGCTTTCCAGGTGCTCAGAAAGACCAGGGGCATCGAGAAACAGGTCAGCAGTACCAGCAGGATGGAGATCCCGTCCACTCCCAGATGGTAGTTGATTCCCAGAGATGCGATCCAGCTGTGACTCTCCTCCAGTTGCATGGTGCCAACCGAGTTGTCGAAGTTGCCCACCATCAATAGGGAAAAGAGTAGCGTCAGGCAACTGATCATCAGTGAACCTTGTCGCAACAAAGCTTTGTTATTGCGATCGACCAGCGATATGAGCAAGGCTCCAATCGCCGGGGTCAAGGTCACCAGTGTGAGAACTGGAAGGTTGAAGGATGGCAGTTCGGGAATCACTGTGCTCCTCCTTGCTGGATGAGACTCAGCATCATGTAGACCAGTAGTAGTACTCCGCAGCCAAATGTCAGCAGGTAACCGGGAATGAAACCGGTTTGCATCTTGCGGAACCAGTTTCCAAGGCCTCGCGTGAGCAGTGCTGAGCCACTGACCAGGATCCCGTCGATCAGGATTCGATCGATCAGGATGAAGAGCAGGTGACTCATCGTTTCAAATGGACGGACAAAGACGGTTGCGTAGAACTCGTCGACATAGAACTTCCGTTGGGAAAGTCGGCAGAGCCAGCGGCCCACTCCACTCTCGGTGAACCTTTTGCGTAGAGAGTGCCCTTTGCCGTAGCAGTAGAAGGCCAGCAGCAATCCTGAACCCGCAACCGCCAGGCTCAAGAACATGCTCTTCCACTCCGCCGCATGAAGAACCTCTGGCGAGAAGCTGGCGGCAGCACCATGGGCGGCGGCTGAACTGTGCAATCCGGTGAAGTGGCCCAGTGTTGCGTGGCCACCAAGGAACTCGGGAACGTTGAGGAATCCTCCGAGGATGCTGGCGACGGCGAGCATGAACAGGGCGAAGCCGATCCAGCCCCCGGGTTCATGAACCTTGCCCTCGAGGCTGGAGTCGACTCGACTCTCGCCCCAGAAGGTCAGCGCCACGCAGCGAATCATGTAGAACGCAGTCATTCCGGCAGTCAGAAAGGAGATTCCCCAGAAAAGAGCGGCCGAATCGACGCCCATGAGGAAGCCCTGCTGATAACCGGCAAAGAGAATCTCGTCCTTGGAGAAGAAGCCCGCCAAGGGGGGGACTCCAGCGATCGCCAGTGTTCCGATGAGGAAGGTCAAGTGAGTGAAGGGGAGCTGTTTTCGCAAACCGCCCATCTTTCGCATGTCTTGCTCATGATGCATCGCATGGATCACCGACCCGGATCCGAGAAAGAGCAGCGCTTTGAAGAAGGCGTGGGTGACGACATGGAAGAATGCTGCGGAAAAGGCTCCGACGCCGATGGCGAAGAACATGTAGCCCAGCTGGCTGACCGTCGAGTAGGCCAGAACCTTCTTGATGTCATTTTGGCCAAATGCGATCAGTGCTGCTAGCAGTGCGGTACACGCCCCGATTCCTGCGATGATTGCGAGGATTGCAGGGGCGGCCTCGAACAGCGGCATCAGTCGGCAACAGAGATATACTCCCGAGGTCACCATGGTGGCGGCGTGGATCAACGCAGAAACCGGGGTCGGCCCCGCCATGGCATCGGGGAGCCACACGTAGAGGGGGATCTGCGCGCTCTTGCCGGTGGCCCCGATGAACAGCAGCAGGACGATCATCGAGATCACGCTCACTGAACCCAGAAGAGGTACCGACAGTGTCTCCGCTGAAAGAGCCGAAATGGCTGTAGCATCGGTGAGAGTCGACATGTCGAGAGAACCGAAGTGAGCGAGGCACAAGAAGATTCCCAGCAGGAATGCAAAGTCTCCCACCCGGTTCATGATGAAGGCCTTCTTGCCTGCAGCGCAGTTGGCGTCCTCTTCGTACCAGAATCCGATCAACAGGTACGAGCAGAGTCCGACACCTTCCCAGCCGATGAACATCAGCAACAGGTTGTCGCCGAGGACCAGGATCAGCATGAATGTGGTGAACAGATTGAGGTATGCGAAATAGCGGTGGTACCCGGGATCACCCTTCATGTAGCCGATCGAGTAGAGGTGGATCAGTGATCCGACTCCGGTGATCACCATGCACATCACGGCGGCAATGCCGTCGAGGTGAAGTGCGAAGGGGATTTCGACCAGTCCCTCGATCCAGATCCAGGGGAAGCCACTCCAGTGCAACTCTGTACCTTCGTACACGAGTCGACTCCATGCAGCATAGGAGATGACAAAGGAGAGGATCGGTAGACCGCAAGCGATGGCATTGACGGACTTGTTACCAATTTTTTTCCCCAGCATCCCGGTGATCAGGAAGCCCAGGAAGGGTAGCAAAGGTATCCAGAGGAGATTGATGTCCAAGTGGTCCCCCTAGCCGTTCAACCGGCAAAGTTGGCGAAGATCAATCGTATTCCAGCGCCGCCAGATCACGAGTAGCAAGGAGAGGCCAATGGCGGCTTCAGCGGCTGCGACAGCCAGCACCATCAAGGTGAAGATCTGGCCGCTATGCTCTCCGGCGAATGCAGTCAGAGCATGTACTCGACCGAAGGAGACCAGTGCGATGTTGACGGCATTGAGCATCAGTTCGAGTGACATCAGGACCACGAGGATGTTGCGCCTCGCCAGCACTCCATAGGTGCCCACAGAAAAGAGAAAAGCACTGAGGTAAAGTAGTGCGGGGAGGCTAAACATCTGTGTTCACCAGCCCTTTTCCAGCTGCTGAGGGGGCTGTGGACCCATCCTTTCGGCCACGAGAGGCCAGGTGGACGGCTCCGATGATTCCTGCCAGGACCAGTACGGAAGTCAGTTCGAAGACCAGTAGGTGCTTCTGAAACAACTCCAGTCCAAAAGCCCGAATGGTGCCGTGGGAAGCACTGACTTCTGGAATCAGTGGAATAGGTCCCAGTGAGGAGAGCCGTTCCACTTCATTGGAGTGGGAGATGGCGAAACTCAACAGCGAGAAGATCAGTAATGCGACTCCCGCAGCAAAGGATTTCTCGGTGACTCCACTCTCTTCGGGGAGGTCTCCATCTCTCGGATTGATCAACATGATGACGAAGAGATAGAGGACCATGATAGCCCCCGCATAGACCAGCAGTTGCATGAACCCCAGAAAGGTGGCGTCCAGCAACATGAAGATCACTGAAACTGCTGCGAACATGACGATGAGAAACATCGCCGAGTAAATCGGATTGCGCCGGGTGACCACGAGCAAGGAGCTCACCGTCGCCACTACGGCTGCGATTCCGAAAAACAGCTGTTCAATACCAGGGCTCATCCGATGGTCCCCTCACTCGATCCCGTAGATTTCGAAGAATCACAGGGAAAGGAGTTTGTCCTTGTCGTAGATCTTTTCTGCACGAGTACGAGCAGGAATGTTGAAAACAGGAGTCAATTCAATGGCATCACAGGGGCAGGCTTCTTCGCACATGCCGCAGTAGATGCAACGCATCATGTCGATGTTGAAGAGCCTGGGTCGCTTTTCACGATCATCCCAGGGTGCTTCCTCGGCAACGATTTCAATGCAGTGTGCCGGGCACGCCGTTGAGCACATGAAGCAAGCCACGCATTTCTCACGACCCAACTCGTCTCTCTTGAGGCGATGCTCTCCACGGTATCCAGGGTATGGAGTTCGCTTCTCATCGGGGTAGTGAATCGTGTTCGGTTCATTTCGAAGGATGTGCTTGAGCGTATTGATCAACCCCTTGGCCACGGGCACGGCGTAGGTCGCCTTCTCCCGTGGTTCGGTGGTTGCAGTTTTACGTTCTAGCTTTTCCTCGCTGGCATCCGAGTGGTTTGCCATGAGAACTCCGTTCTAGTTACCCTCGTTAAGGCAGAGGGATCAGCCATTTCCAACCCAGCACGCCGGCAATGGCGGTGAGGCCAATGTTCGCAAGAGACACCGGTATGAAGACCTTCCAGCCGATCCTCATCAACTGATCGTATCGGAATCGCGGAAGCGTCCAGCGGGTCCAGATGTAGAAGAACAAGAGGGCAAACAATTTGACCGTGAAGAAACCGACGCTGAGTGCCACGTCGAAGATCGAGGGATCGGTGGGGATTTCGACCCACGGCACACTCCAGCCCCCGAGGAACAACGTGATCATCAGTCCGGACATGGTGATCATCGCCACGTACTCACCCATGAAGAAGGTGGCGAATTTGAGCCCGGTGTATTCGGTGTGGAATCCACCGATCAGTTCCGCTTCGCATTCGGCCAGGTCGAAGGGCAACCGATTGGTTTCGGCAAACGCGGCGATCATGAACACGACTGCAGCAATCGGTTGCTGGAAAAGGTTCCACTCCAGCAATCCAAGCGTGCCCGCTCCCCATTGTTGGCGGACGATCTCATTGAGGTCGACCGTCTCGGCGGTCATCAAGATGGCGATGATGGAGAGCCCCATCGCGACCTCGTAACTGATCATCTGGGCGGAGGCACGTAGGCCTCCCAGCAGCGAGTACTTGTTGTTCGATGCCCAACCTCCGAAAGCGAGGCCGTAGACGGAGAAGCCGCTGATGGTGAAGAGGAAGATCACTCCTATATCGAAGGTGGCCACTTGCAGGTCGATGCCTACCGGGATCACCGTGAAGGCGAGCACTGCTGGTGCGTAGACCAGTACCGGCGCCAACCGATAGATCCACTTATCCGCTCCCTGTGGGGTGAGGTCTTCCTTGAATGCGAGTTTGATGACATCTGCCAGCGGCTGAAGAAGTCCGACCGGTCCTACCCTGTTGGGGCCGATTCGGTCCTGGATCCATGCACAGATTCTTCGCTCGAAGTACACCAGCAGAGGAACGATCTGCAGGAGCACAGCGAAGATGATCACAGCCTTGAGGATTGCGATCAGGATCTCATAGATCGGGTCGGTCACTCCGAACCTCCATCCATGGCGATTCCGGCAGGGCGCTCCGACAGGAGCAAGCCCGGGGAACCGAGGTCGCTATGGTTGTGGCCGGCAAAGGAATCATTGTTTGCGGCGAGTTCTCTGAAGATACCTGCGGCAGACAGGCTTCTTCCCCGGATACCCAGTGCGTTCTGTAGGGTTTGCAGTCTGACCAGTTCTACCGAGAAGGGCTCAGTGCCTGGGTTCCAGCATGACCGAGTTCGTTGCAGGCGACCGTCTTCATTGATCCAGGTGCCATCCTTCTCGATCGGTGCGGTGGCGGGGAGCACCAGTGAGGCACCCTCGAGCCACGGACCACTCTTGACGGAGAAAATGATACTGGTGGGGGTACTGGAAAGAGCCTTGGCCCAGGACTCACCTGGCCCGCTCGACAGATGGCCACCACAGAAGGCGACGACCGTGTTGAAGTCACTGCTGACCAGGGCCTTTTGTAATTCCGTGGCATCGTTGCCGAACACCTGATCGCCGAAGATGTGTTCGGCACCGGCGCGGTTTGGGTACTTGGCAGCGCTGATCTTGAAACCTGAGGGGAAGTTAGCGGCGATCCCATCCTCTGGCAGCCAGCCTCCGACGCTGGAGCCTGGACGAGATGCGGCGAGCCCTTGCACCAGGTGCATCTCTTCACAAGTGAGGAAGGGGTCGATCAGGAATGCCACCGGTCCCGACTCGGAAAGGAGCTGCTCGAGAGCAGCGGTGGCCGAATCATCTGCCAGTGCTGTTCCATCTCTGGTCGCCTGAGAGAGGCGGTCATCGGCGTAGAGATGTCTCCAACCGTATCGTCCCTCGTCACACATCCACCAGTCGTTGACCTCTAGATTTTCACGCGGCATCAAGCGCTTGACGAATCCATCGAGAGTTTCCACCTCGACGTTGCAGCCTCGCGAGCAGCCGCCACAAACAGAATCCTTGCGATCCATGTTCCAAACCCTGGCCTCGTACTTGAAGTCGTGGGAAATCAAAGCACCGACCGGGCAGATATCTACCGTGTTTCCGGCCAACTGGTTGTCGATCGGGATCTCGGGGAAGACATCTACGACCGAGCGATCACCTCTTTCGACGATGCATAATTCGCTGGTTCCGCTGATTTCATCGCAGAAGCGAATGCAACGGGTGCAGACGATGCACCGATTTCCCCAGATCGAGATATTCGGGCCCAGTTCCTTGGTGTGTCGGATGTTCTTGTCCTCGACGAAACGACTGCGGTCGGGGCCGTGCTCGTAAGAGTGATCTTGTAGAGTGCACTCGCCAGCCTTGTCGCAGACGGGACAATCGAGCGGATGATTGATCAACTGGAATTCCATCACGGAATTGCGCGAGCTTACAGCCAACTCGCTTTCCGTTTCGATCTCCAGGCCATCGGCGATCTTTTCGGAGCAAGAGATCACAGGTTTCCGTGATCGGTTGCTCTCGACCATACAGATCCGGCAGTTGCCGGCGATGGAGAGTCCCGGGTGGTAGCAGAAGCAGGGGATCTCGATGCCGTGTTCCTTGGCGGCTTCCATGATGGTCATTCCGGTGGGGTTCTCCACCTCCTGGCCATTGAGCTGCCAGCTGGTCATCGCTACCGTGCCGTCATTGGTCTGATTTTCAGCCATGAGATGCCGTTCCTCCCACTGCAGATGGGTGCCGCTTCTTCCAGGCCGGGCTTCCCCCGTTCTGGATTGCAGCTACAAAGTCGTCCTGGAACTTGGTCACGAACGATTGGGCTGGGAATGCCGCTGCATCCGCCAGGGCGCAAATGGTCTTTCCGACCATCCGGTCGCAGACATCCAGGACCAGGTCCAGATCTTCCATCCGGCCATCGCCGTGTGCGATCCGATGGACGATTTTTTCAAGCCAGCCGGTGCCTTCTCTGCAAGGGGTGCACTGACCACATGATTCATGATGGTAAAAGCGCATGAGGTTGACCAGGGCGTCGACCATGCAGGTGGAATCATCCATCACGATGATTCCGGCAGATCCGAGCATCGTTCCTGCGGCAGTGAGGGACTCGATATCCATCGCCACGTCACACTCATCTGCCGTGAGGACATGCGCTGACGATCCCCCTGGGATCACGGCCTTCAATTTTCGACCCTTCCAGACACCTCCAGCGTGTTCATCGATGAGTTTCCTCAAGGGGATGCCCATCGGCAATTCGAAGGTACCTGGATTTTCGACGTGCCCACTGACACAGAAAAGTTTCGGGCCAGGGGACTTCTCGGGTCCGATGGCGCAATACGCCTCGGCTCCAATCTCCAGGATGTAGGGAAGATTGGCGAGAGTCTCGACATTGTTGACCACGGTGGGGCAACCAAAGACTCCCTCGATGGCGGGGAATGGTGGTTTCAACTTTGGCTGTCCACGATCACCCTCGAGAGACGTCAGCATGCCTGTTTCTTCACCACAGATGTATGCTCCTGCACCGCGGTGGACCGTGACATCGATGCTGAGGCCCGATCCAAGGCAATCATTGCCGAGGATCCCGGCTTCGTAGGCCTCATCGATCGCCTGTTGCAATCGTTGGGTCGCAAATACGAATTCACCACGAATGTAGATGTATGCGGTTTGGATGTTGACTGCCTTGCAGCAGATCAAGATCCCTTCCAGTAACAGGTGAGGATTCTTCTCCATGATCACCCGGTCCTTGAAGGTTCCCGGTTCGGACTCGTCCGCATTGACCACCAAGTATTTCGGCTTGTCGGACGATTTGGGAACAAAACTCCACTTCACGCCGGTTGGGAATCCTGCGCCGCCACGACCACGAAGATTGGCCGCTTTGACCAGTTCGATCAGGTCGTCCGGCTGGTCTTCTTTGAGCGACTTTTGCGCCTGGCTGTAGCCGCCATTTCTCTGGTAGAAGCTGAGGGTGTGGCAATCGTCCTCGGCGATGTGCTGGGTCAAAATCTTGCGGAAAGTCATCCGTTTTGGCCCCCTTCTGCTTCCGCACGAAGTTGTTCGATCAACTGATCTACATCTTCGAGCGAGAGGTCCTCGTGATAATCATCATTACACTGAAGCATCGGCGCAGTGTCGCAGGAACCGAGACATTCGACCTTGGACAGGGTGAAGTGGCCACAGGGAGTGGTCTCACCAGGCTTGATTCCGAGTCGTTCGGTGATCCGCGAGACCACATCTTCTGAGCCTCGGAGGGCGCACGAGAGGGTGCTGCAGACCTGTATGTGGAACTTGCCAGTGCCCGCTCGTCGGTAGTGCGTGTAGAAGGTCACGACTCCAAAAACGAACGCTGGAGGGATTTCCATCAGGTCCGCCACATAGCGCATCTCCGGGACCCCCAGTTCTCCAAAATCGGACTCTGCAAGACGCAGAGTGGGGAGTAATGCAGCCCGTCGAGTGGGGTAGCGTGTCAGCAACCACTCGTACTGCTTCATCGTCTCGGAGCAGAATGAAATTGTATTGGCCAAGATGATCCTACCTGTCCAGTTCGCCGGCGATGATGTGAAAACTGGAAAGAACTGCCACTGCATCGGAAATCATTCCGCCCTCGACGAGGCGCGGGAAGAATCCATAGTTGTAGAGTGATGGTGGACGAATCCTGAGCCTGTAGGCGGTGTCGGATCCGTCGGATGCGATGAAGAACCCCAACTCACCACAGGGGGCTTCGGTGGCACTGTAGATCGAAGATCCAGCAGTCGGCTGGATGCCATGTCCAAGCATCACCAGTTTGAAGTGGTGAATCAGCGATTCCATGTCGTTGTGAACTGCATCCTTGGTCGGCAAACTGGTCTTGAAGTCGTCATGAACCACTGGCCCTGAAGGCAGGGTCGCCATCGCCTGGCGAATGATCTCAAGAGATTGCTCAATCTCTTCCATTCGCTGCATGTAGCGGGAGAAGGAGTCGCCTTCGGTCTGAACCGGAACCTTGAAATCGTACTTGTCGTAGCCGAGATAAGGTTGGTCGCGGCGCACGTCTACGTCGAGCCCACTGGCTCGTCCGATAGGTCCGGTGATTCCCCACGACCGGGCCTGGTCTTCCGTGAGAACACCAATCTGCTTGACTCGATCGACGAAGATGCGGTTGTTGAGAAGCATCAGATGAATTTCATCGAGCAGCGGTGGGAACTCATCGAGGAAGGAGTAGACCAGGTCGGGGAAGAATTCGGGCACGTCCCGGATGATTCCGCCCACGCGGGTCCACGAAGTGGTCAACCTGGCACCGCAAACCGCTTCGATGATGTCGTAGACCAGTTCACGTTTTTCAAAGGCCCAAAGCATCACGCTGAAGGCCCCAAGGTCCATACCCTGGAGTCCGACGCACAGGATGTGGTCAGCGATACGCGACAATTCGCTCATGATGACGCGAAGAGCAGCACAGCGGGGCGGGACTTCTATTCCAAGCAATTGTTCCACCGCTACCGAGTAGCCGACATTGTTATTGATGGCTGAGAGGTAGTTCATTCGGTCCGAAACGGTGACCCATTGCTGATAGGTCATGTTCTCGCCCAGTTTCTCGAATCCGGTGTGAAGGTAGCCGATCTCAACATCGGCTTTGACGATGGTTTCCCCTTCGAGTGTGAAGATGCTTCTCAGGGTTCCATGAGTCGCAGGGTGCTGGGGGCCAAAGTTCATCACCAAGCGACCACTGCCGTCATCTTCGACGACTTCGGTTACCTGGGAAGGACGAACTCCAGCCTGGTGTGACTTCCAGCCCTTCTCCAGTTCCTTCTCGAGTGTCTCGGCGGTTGGGACCGGGGTGTCCCGGGTGCCACTATTTTGGCTTGGAGTCACGGCGGACCTCCTCGGTGTATTCCGGTGTGTGCATCCCTCTACCGATGCTGGTCGGGTAATCTTCGGGTTCCTCTTCGGCCATCTGGTCGCCACGGGGAACCACTCTGGGGAATTGTCGGCGTTCGCCCATTCCACGTAGGGGGTAATCCTTGAGCAAGGGGAAGCCGGGATAATCCTCCGGCATCAAGAAGCGCCTCAGGTCTGGATTGCCCTCAAAAGTGATTCCAAACATGTCATGGGTTTCTCGTTCACCCCAGCGCGCCGAGTCCCACAAGTCGAACACCGTGGGAAGGTCTGGAGAATCTTCGCTGAGCCAGACATGAAGTCTGAATAGCTGGGAGTTTTCACCCAGCCTACGAAGCACATAAACCACTTCGAAGCGTTCGGGTTGATCCATTCCCAGATGGTCGATGGCCGTCATGTCGACCAGGAAGTCGTAGCCTTGCTGAGTCCTGAAGTGCTCGAGCATCGTCCTTTGATCGGCGCTGAGGCAATGAAGCGCCAGTTGCCCCTGGTGCTCGACCTGGTCGGTCACCAGTGCGCGCAGGTGCTCAGGAAGCGAATCATAGGGGGAAAGTGTATCGACCATATCAGCTGCCATGCTTTCCGCTGTCGAATCGCTCTTCGCCGACGAGGTTTTGAATTTCCAGTAACGCGTCGAGCAGTGATTCTGGACGTGGGGGGCAGCCAGGCACGTAGACATCGACCGGAATGAACTGGTCGACTCCCTGGATCAGTGTGTACGTGTCAAAAACACCTCCGCAGGAAGCACAAGCTCCCATCGAGATGACCCACTTTGGTTCTGGCATCTGTCGGTAGATCTTTTGCAGTACCGGCATCATTTTTAATGAGATTCGTCCGCTGACGATCAGCAGGTCAGCCTGGCGTGGGCTGAATCGGACCACCTCAGCTCCGAAGCGGGAGATGTCATAACGACCGGAGAATGTGGCCATCATCTCGATGGCACAACACGCCGTTCCGAAAGGCATCGGCCACAAAGCGTTTTTACGTCCCCAGTTGACGATGCTATTGACTGTGGTGGTGAGAAATCCCTCGCCGCCAATCAAGCTTTCTAGTCCCATTCGAGAGCTCCCCTCGTCCAGAGATAAATCAAGCCTCCAGTGAGAACGAAAAGAAATGCGCCCATCTCGATCAGTCCAACGATCCCCAGTTGCTTGTAAACCACTGCATAGGGGAGCAGGAATACGGTCTCGATGTCAAACAAGATAAACAAGATGGCGACCAGATAAAATTTAACTGTGAAAGGCTCGCGTGCGTCATCGAGGAGCGGTACTCCGCATTCGTAAACACTATCCTTCTGCGGGTCCCTTCTTCTCGGGCCAAGCAGTTCAGAGAGAAGCAGTAGAACCACACCGACGATGACAGTGACCGCTGCAAAGGTGAGCAAGGAGATCAGGTCTGTATCGACTGTGTTCGCGATGGTCCAGGGCCAGGAAGATTCCTTGGCCAGGAAGGCAGAAAGTTGCAACAAACGACCTCCGAGCAGCTACGACCAACAAAGTGAGTCCGGCCCATCTCGGAGGCAGCCAACCCCGAGAGTGCTCCGGGATTTTAGGCTACTAGAACCGATTGAAAAGGAAACTCGGGCGAATTCTATAGAGGAACTGTGTCGCGGACCCATCACAGGGCTGAACTTGACGGGTCAGGACTGGACCGAGCCGGGCAGGAGTTGCATCAGAGCCTGGATGTCTGGCACCGGGATCGGCCCCACCGGGGCGATGTTCCAGCCGAGAGGCGGACTATTTTCAGGTTGCTGGTCGATGAGGCGGGTCTGGATATCACCCAGGATCTCCAGCGACAGGTCCAGGCATTGGGCCTCGGGCACGGTGGAGAGCAACGCTTCCAGGCTCTCTGGAACCCGCACTCCGAGAAACCGGAGAAAATCGAGTTGTCGAATCTTCTTCACCGGGCACAGGCTGACCAGGAGGGGTACCTCACGGGCGCAGGGTGCTTCTCTGTCGAGATCGACCTGTAAAGATGAGATCTCCCGCGCATCGAAGACGATCTGGGTGGAGAAGAAATTAGCGCCCCTTCGGGCCTTTTCTTCCATCCTGACTGCCTCTGAAATGGGGCTATCCGCCCGCTCGGGGATGCAGATGTTGCCGATCTGGAGATCTTCTCCAGCGAACTGTTCCTGTAGGGCTTGGTTGGCGACGGCCACCGGTGGCCCGGGCCAACTGCGGCGATCATGGGGCGCACCTACCAGTACGATATTTCTGATTCCGTGGCTGTGAATCGTCTCTTTGGCCCACTCGAGCAGTTGTTCTACCGGTTCGAAGGCCACCACGTGATTGACGATGACGGGAAGTCCCAACTCGTCCTGGATCCGCCGCCCCAGTTCCCTCGGCTGCATCCGAGGAGAGCATTCACGGATTCTCGATCCCCGATCGTTGCGGCTATCCTCGTCATGGATTTCTGGAATGTTGATGGCAGCGAAGTCGCCACCCTCGATCAAACGGCGAACCTTGGCGAGTCGTTTGTGGAGACCCTCCAGACCACTTTTGAGGGTCGGAGGGACGATTTCGAGAATCGTCGATCCTTCAGGATTCCATTCCATCATGCTCCCCCTTGTCGGCCCTCACCAGCAGTGCTGCCCCAGAGATTCAGGAGTCGGACGCGTCGAATCTGGCTTCCACCGCGGCCCAGTCGACCACATTCCAGAATGCGGCCACGTAATCGGGGCGACGATTCTGGTAGTTGAGATAGTAGGCGTGTTCCCACACATCGAGACCCAGCAACGGGGTTCCTGTGCAGTCGACCACGCCCGCCATCAACGGATTGTCCTGGTTGCCAGTGGAGCAAACGTTGACGCTGCCATCGGCACTGCGGCAGAGCCAGGCCCAACCGCTGCCGAAGCGTGTCTTGGCGGCAGTCGAGAAACTGTCGCGGAACGCCTCGAAGTTACCAAACTTGGCATCGATGGCAGCAGCGAGATTACCGCTCGGCGCACCTCCACCAGTAGCGCTCATCGAGTTCCAGAAGAGGGAGTGGTTGAAATGTCCGCCACCATTGTTACGAACCGCACCGCGGATCGATTCAGGCAGTTCGGAGATGTTACGGCAAAGTTCTTCGATGGATGCGTTGTCGAACTGGGCATGACCTTCGAGCGCTGCATTGAGATTTCCGACATAGGCAGCGTGATGCTTGCCGTGGTGAATCTCCATCGTCTTGGCATCGATGTGAGGTTCCAGTGCCGCTAGTGGGAAATTTAATTCCGGAAGCTGGAAAGCCATGTGGGACTCCTTTTTCAATTAATTCAATTAACATGAGGCGCAATGTGGATGCCTTGCTCCTGCAAGAGATTGTCAGGATAGATCTCTAAACAGTTGGGATCAACCGAACAGCCGGACTAAAGACAGTCGAGGAAATCGAGTGTGGTGTCTTCACCCGGATCGGGGAATGGAGCTGGAGGAGGTGGGGATCCCGAGAACAGGAATTGGAGAATGGTGACCACGTCCGAGACATCGATGACTCCATCGTCATTGACGTCTGCAGCATCTCTACAGGGCAGCGGGGCTCCGATGGTAGAAGCGTTGAGGATCTTCTCTGCATCGGCGAGGTCGATCGCCGCATCCAGATTGGCGTCTCCACGCAAGAAGTGGTTGATCCAACTGCTCATTCCACCGATGAGATTGCCGACTGGATTGTTGTCGACGAAGGATTGTCCTGCAATCAGGTCCAGTTCCCAGGCACCAGGGGCAGATGGAGGCCTGGCGATCACCAGGTAGCCCAGAGTTTCGCCGGTGAGTGCCGGAACTGGTCCTGCTGTGGTAGACAGGACAAAGTTGTCGCTGTTGGTCGAGATCTGCTCGACGAGATTCCACTGTCCCTGAGTCATGTCGTCGAAATCGCCGCCCTGGATGGTCAACTCACAGACGATCAATTCGTCGTATTCCAGTCCCATTGCGAAGTTGGATGCTGGGCCCTCGGTCCAGGCACGGATCGGTATTGATAATGACTCGTCGATGGCCGTTCCGACATGGCTCTCGATCAGGAAGAGTGGGAAATCAAATGCGGTGACTGTTCCCGGTACCGTCGAAGGAATGACGTTGCTTCCATTCTGGCCAGTGAGAGTCAGTGGGTGGAGTTCTGTGGATACTGCTGCAACCGAAGTGGAGATCGATCCTCGATCTGGAATCAGGTCCGGATTGACGATCGACATCCGTAGGAATGCGGCCAGTACACCGGTTCCCGCAGGGAGCGTATCGTTGCCGCCATAAAGCACTTGTAAACCGTTGAAAGGTGGCGTGGATGGACTGGTGACGGTCGTGGTTTGGAGGTTTTCACTCTCGGTGCCGGTGAAGATTACGGCATCGAAAGAGAGCAGTAACTCGTCGTATTCGAGCCCCATCTGCCAGGCGACAATGGGCTGGTCGCTGGTGATCCGGATGGGGAGAAGAGCGAAATCATCGCCGGGGAAGATGATGGCATCTCCCAGTTCGATCAGTGCTCCGCTATAACCCTTGTTTGTACTCTGTGCCTCGAGTGGACCCGCCGTCGATGCGAAGATGAAAAGGGTCACCAGCACGGAGAGTAATCCGTCGGTCCAACCCCGATGGGACTTCGAATACCCGACTTCTCGGGGATGCACGCGGCGCTGCATGAATAATCCCGGTTTTCTGGGGTCAGTATCGATCTGACCTGGGCCATGGATGTGGCTGCCATCGATCACATGCAATGGAAATGATGGCATCCGTAGGTACGATTCTAACTCACCCCGGAAGGGTGTAAAGCAGCACATCGAACCAGTTTCAGGCTGTGGGTCATGCTTGACAGGACACGGAGCGAGACCTAGGTTCAGCCGGGAGGAACGAATCTCCTGAACAGGGCCAGTAGAGTCAAATCAGGTCGTCTTCAGGACGCCACTGAGGAGGGGTTCGGCCCCCTGATCTACTCTCCATCTATATCGTAACCCGTGTGCTAAAGGTAGGTTAGGTTTGATTGGCGAAGCTTCTGAAGAGCCTCCCTGCGAGGCCGACCGCACTCCAGTGGTTCTTCCAGTGGCGCTGGCCGAGCAGGGAGATCGACTCGATCGAGCGATTTCACTCCGTCTGGCCCCGGTCACCCCAGCGAGCCTCCAGCGGGCGGTGGAGGAGTCGACCCGGGGTGGGAAACGCCTCAGACCTCGGATTGCGCTCTGGTTTGGTGACTGCTGGGGGCTGGAAAAGGGCAATGCAGAAGGTGTCGCCTGCCTGACCGAGTGGTTGCACAGTTCCTTCCTGATCCAAGACGATATCCAGGATGGAGATGAATGGCGCCGCGACCAGCCAACACTGTGGAAGAGCCAGGGGATTCCCACCGCTCTCAATGCGGCGGACTGGTTGCTCTCCTCCGTCTACCTCGAGGTGGGTCAACTGTTGGTCCCCGATGAGATTCGCTCGAAACTCCTGACAGCGGTGCAAGACGTTCATCGCCGGACAGTGATCGGTCAGCAACTGGATCTCGACGCCAGGGCAGACCCCGAATTTAATCTAGAGCGCTACGAGCAAGCGGTGCAGTGGAAAACTGGCCGCTATCTGGCACTGGGAATGGTCGGCGTCGCCATCGTTGCGAAATTCCAGGAGTCTTCGATTGATCTGCTGTGGAAAGTGGGAGACCAACTGGGTCCGGCGTTTCAGATTCAGGACGATCTACTCGACATGACCCGGAGCAAGGGACGGGGAGGGCAGATCGGAAACGACATCCGTGAAGGGAAACCTTCGATTCTGTTTGCTCATGCACTGGAACGCGGTGATCTTTCTCAGGCTGATCGCTCCTCATTGATCGCAGTGATGGGGAAGCCCAGGAACCAGACTTCCGATACGGATGTCGAACAGGTCATCGATATGTGCCGATCATGCGGCGCCATCGATTTCGCCCGTGAGCAAGCTCGGTGTCGGGCAGACGCGGCGGTTCTATTGTTTCAGCAGATTCCGGAAATCACCCCGGATGTACAGGAGTCCTTTGAACAACTGGCCAGATTCGCAGTGGAGAGGAACAGGTAGCCAACGATGTCAGCCAAGCGTATTCCCGTGATCTATGGAGGAGACTGGAATGAGCGAGAGATCTCCATCGATAGCGCCCGATCTGTCGTCCAGTGGCTCGAGGAAGCGGGCTTGAAACCGATTCCGGTACGTTGGGATGAAAATGGTTGGGTACTCTGTCCGCCGGATGATCTCGATCGCATCGGCGAGGCGGTGAGCCCTGCTGAGATTCTGCAGACACAGGTCGAGACCGGCATCGAGGCGGTCTTCAACTCACTCCACGGCGGTGCGGGTGAAGATGGAACTCTGGCAGCCCTGCTGGAGGTGTTCCGACTGGCCCATACCGGAGCAGGAGTGGGTGGAGGCGCAGTTTCCTGCTGCAAGATCACCTTTCGACAGCGACTCAGAGGGATGGGGATGTCGGTGGCGGTCGGCGCGGTGGTGCACGAGGAGGTGTGGCAAAGAAGAAAGGACGATGTCCTGGCAGGGGTGGTATCGGAGGTGGGATACCCATGCCTCGTCAAGGATCCCAAGGGAGGATCCTCCATCGGACTGAAGTTGGTGCACGACCCATATGAATTGCAGGAATTCATCGAGCACTTGTTTCAGGAGACCCGGATCGTCCTTGTCGAGAAACGTGTTGTCGGCCGGGAAATTTCTGTAGCTTGTCTCGGTGCCAGTCGGGGCTCCCTCCCGCAGCCACTTCAGCCGATCGAAATCATGCTCAACGATGACCAAGAAATCTTCGATTACGATGCCAAGTATTCGCCAGGAAAAGCGAAAGAAGTGCATGCCAATCTCAGTCCTGAGCAGTGGCTGCAAATTGCTCAGGAGATCCGCCAGATGCATCTCGAATTGGACCTCGGAACCACCAGTCGAACCGATCTGATACTGACGGAGGATGGGCCGGTGTACCTCGAGACCAATACGGTTCCTGGTTGTACTGAGCGGAGTATTCTTCCGATGGCTGCAGAACTGAGCGGAATCAGTGGGCCAGATCTGGTCAAAAAGATGCTCGAGATTGCTGTTGGTAATCACCTCGAGCGATGGGGTAGGGGCGCCAGTGCCCCTTGATATTGAAGGTGGCGGTCAACTCGAACCCATCATCGACTTGCTGGGGGAGGCGGGCGCCCTGCTCCTCGAACGCTTGGCTCAGCCACGGTCGATCGAGAAAAAGGGATTTCGAGATCTGGTGACCGACGCCGACTACGGTTCAGAGAAGTTGATCCTCTCGCGGATCCAACAACTTCATCCCGATGATGACATCCTGTCAGAGGAAGCTGGAGGTTCTGTTCCCAGTACGGGGCGCTGCTGGATCGTCGACCCGTTGGATGGAACCACAAATTATTCTCATCGACACCCGCTGTTCAGCGTGTCTGCAGCTCTGGTCGATGATCTCGGTCCCTCCGCAGCCGTCACTCACGCTCCGGTGCTGGGAACTACCTGGTATGCGTTACGAGATGGTGGTGCCTGGTCCATCGACTCCGGCGGAAACATCGAACGATTGACCCTCGGCTCCGGAACTGATCTGGGGGAATGCTTGCTGGCTACCGGCTTCAGTTACCAGCGAAAGGAACTGGATCACGGTGCACTCGAGGTGTTTGAGAAACTCTTGCGGGAGGCTCGAGAAATTCGGCGTGGAGGTAGTGCATGTCTGGATCTGGCTTTCACTGCTGCAGGGATCTTTCAGGGATTTTGGGAGTTCCATCTGGCACCTCACGATGTTGCAGCCGGAGCATTGTTGGTACGGGAGGCCGGTGGGATCGTGACCGATGGTGAGGGGCGGCAGGACTGGCTGCATGGTGGGAGCATCGTTGCCGCTTCGGCGCAGTTGCATCCTCTACTACTGGAAATTGTAGCTCCGGCGATGCCGCCAAGGGGCGATCCCGATGAGTAGTTCTCGGCCGAGTAGTAGTTCTCGCGGTCGTCCTCTGCTAGTTCGAGGAGCCAGTGAGAATAATTTGCAGGGGATCGATGTCGATGTGCCACGCGAGCGGTTGGTGGTGGTCACGGGAATCAGTGGATCCGGTAAATCGACTCTTGCTCACGGGATCATCTGTCGTGAGGGTCAACGGCGTTTCGTCGAGAGTCTCAGTCCCTATGCGCGGCAATATCTAGGGCGGCTTGATCGTCCGCTGGTGGAAAGGGTTGAAGGACTCAGTCCTACTATTTCCATCGACCAGAAAACCATCTCGAGGAATCCTCGATCGACCGTGGGAACCATCACCGAGATCCTCGATCATCTTCGTCTTCTCTTTGCACGCCTGGGAGTTCCTCATTGCCCCGCATGTGGAGATGAGATCGAAGGGCGAAGTCGAGAGCAGATCGTTCAGCACTGCTGGCATTCACTCGAGGGCAAAGAGGTCCTGGTCTGTGCGCCGCTGGTGCTGGAGAGAAAGGGCGAGTACCGGAAAGAACTGGAAGACCTGAAAGAACAAGGATTCGCCCGTGTTCGTATCGATGGTGAGTTGAAGAGGTTGACCGATACGATCACTCTGGCCCGATACGAACGCCACACCATCGAGGTGGTGCTCGACAAGGTTCGTCTGGTCGAGGGGAAGAGGGGCCGCCTTGCGGAATCGGTCGAGAAGGCCCTCTCCATCGCGGATGGGCTGGTGACCATCATAGATGGTAAGACGGTGAATCTTTACTCCAGTCGATTCGGATGTCCCTCCTGTTCGATTTCCTTGCCGGAACTGGAACCTCGATTGTTTTCCTTTAACAGCCCTCAAGGCGCCTGTGCTCGCTGTGATGGACTGGGGAGAAGGAGGTCTCCTTCCGAGAAAACTCTGGTCAAGGACCCTTCGTTGTCGATCGCCGATGGTGGGCTTGTATTACGCCGTCAGGGGAAAACCATTCGGGGGATCTCGGTCGCCTGGAGTGAACTCGAAAAATCTGCAAGCATGGAGCGCATCTCACTCGATCGCCCATGGAATAAACTGACTCCTCGTGCTCGAACCTTGCTACTGGATGGTGCCGCTTCGGTGAAGGGCAAGAGCGACTGGCCTGGACTGATCCCGCTGGTGGAAGCGGCCTACGATTTGCATGGAGGTAAGGAACTCGAGCGTATGATGCCGCGCATGATCTGCAAATCATGTGATGGGAGCCGCCTGCAATCGGCACCCAGGGCGGTGTTATTTCGCGATCACGGGATCGACCAGGTCTGTTCGATGACGGTCGACGATGCACGCCAGTTCTTCGGCGGTTTGGTGCTCGATGAGAGAGAACTGAGGATTGGTCAGTCGCTCTTTCCAGAGATCGATGCTCGTCTTCAGTTCTTGCAGAAAGTGGGGCTCGGTTACCTGGCCATCGGTCGCTCTGCCGACACCTTGTCGGGAGGCGAGGCACAGAGAATTCGGTTGGCCAGTCAACTAGGCAGTGGCCTTCGCGGAGTGCTCTATGTGCTGGACGAACCGTCGATCGGGCTGCACCCCAGTGACAATCGAGCGATGCTGGAGATGCTTCGAGGATTGAGAGACCTGGGCAACTCGGTACTGGTGGTCGAGCATGATCGAGAGACGATCGAAAGCGCCGATCACATCATCGATATCGGCCCGGGAGCAGGCAAGGATGGCGGATATCTGGTGGCCGAAGGGTCAGTCTCTGCCGTGTGTAAGGTGAAACAATCGGTGACTGGTCAGTATCTCTCCGGCCGCAAGAAGATCGCAATACCGGCTACGCGACGAGCGGCCAACGGGTCATTGAAGATCCGCGGGGCTCGCATGCACAATCTCCAGGACATAGATGTGGAGATTCCACTGCAATCGCTGGTGTGCATCACTGGAGCCAGTGGCTCCGGTAAGAGCACCTTGATCCAGGGGATCTTGCAACCGGCTCTGGCCGAACACCTGCAACTGGTGACGGAACCCGCCGGAGATCACGATGGTGTCGACGGACTCGACCAGGTCGACAAGTTGATCCGCATCGACCAGAACCCCATCGGTCGTACTCCTCGATCTAATCCCGGAACTTACACCAAGGTGTTCGACGATATCCGGGACCTTTTTTCCAGAACTCCAGAGGCGCGAGCTCGAGGTTGGAAGAAGGGCCGCTTCTCTTTCAACGTCAAGGGTGGAAGATGTGAAGCGTGTGAGGGTGCAGGGGTCAATACCATTCCGATGCAGTTCATGGCTGACATCGAAGTGACTTGTGATGAATGTCATGGCACACGATTCAACGATGAGACCCGGAGTGTCCGTTGGCGCGGGCATGACGTGGCCGAGGTGCTGGCTCTTTCCATCGAGGAAGCGGCAAAGCTATTCGAAGACGTGCCGCAGATCGACCGAACACTCAAGACCCTTCTTGAAGTGGGGCTCGGTTACATCTCCCTGGGGCAACCCAGCACCACTCTTTCGGGAGGGGAGGCGCAGCGAGTCAAGTTGGCCACGGAGTTGCGGAAGCGTTCGACCGGAACCACTCTCTATCTGCTCGACGAACCGACCACCGGCTTGCACTTCGCCGATATCGAGAACCTGCTCGGTTGCCTGCAGCGTCTGGTCGATCTGGGAAACACGGTGGTGGTAATCGAGCACTGTCTCGATGTAGTCAAGCAAGCGGACCATGTGATCGATCTCGGCCCCGGTGGTGGAGCTTCAGGGGGCCGTGTGGTGGGCGTCGGTACTCCAGAGAAGATTGCGATGATCGACAGTGCCACTGGTACTGCGCTGGCCGAGGAGATGAGCGGGCGACGCAGGTCCGTCGATCGTTCCGGAAAGAAGCGTGGTTCCGGGTCGGGAGAGCCCCATGATCGGTTCCTGATCGAGGGAGCCAGGCATCACAATTTGAAAGATGTCACCGTCGAGATTCCGGCGGGTGCTTTTACCGTCATCACCGGCCCAAGTGGATCAGGCAAGAGCACGCTTGCTTTCGACATCCTGTTTGCCGAAGGGCAGCGAAGGTACATCGAGAGCCTGTCGACCTACGCGCGTAGATTCCTTGGAAGACTCGATCGAGCCGAGGTTGATCGAGTCGAGGGGATCGCTCCCGCCATCGCCATCGATCAGAAGAATCGAAGTTCGAGTCCAAGGTCGACTGTGGCCACTTCTACCGAAATCTACGATTACCTGAGAATCCTTTTCTCGAGAGCGGGTCAGGCCAGTTGTACCACCTGCCAGATTGATCTGGAGGCGGACACACCGGCATCTGCGAGTCGAAAGATCATCGAGCAAAGATCGGATATGCCTACGCTTCTTCTGGCTCCTCTCGATTCGCCATATCCCTCCCTTGCTGAACTGACGAGAGAAGGGTACGCACGGATTCGTATCGACGGAGTCGTCGAGAGGATCGATGACCTCGAGGCAGCTGAACCGTTAGCGGATGACTCCATCGTCGAAGTTGTGGTGGATCGTCTGCGCCCGGTCAAATCAGGACGAGCTCGAGTTTCGGAAAGTGTCGAGGAAGCGTATCGGCGAGGTGGGGATCGATTAGTCGTTGCCGATGCCGAAGGCCTGGAGGTGCTACGCTATACCCGCCGACCTTCCTGTCCTCGCGGTCACATGATGCTGCCTGAAGAGCTGAGCCCACGATTGTTCTCCTTCAATCACCATTCCGGCGCCTGTGTCAGTTGTGCGGGTCTTGGAGTACAGAAGCAGGTCGATCCCAGGTTGTTGATCACCCATCCAGAGAAATCTCTCTTCGGCGGTGCGATGAAGCATCGACTAGGCTCCTGGATCGGTCGTAAAAGTGGACGAGTTCGCAAGGTGATCGATGCTGCACTGGAAGCCCATGGCTTCGATCCAAAGGCTTCCGTCGAATCTCTTGGCGAAGATGGATGGCGAGTCATCCTGGACGGAACCGGAGATCTTTCCTATCCAGTCTCCTACCGAACTCGTCGTGGAAGCGGAAGGTTACGCAGGGTGACGGGGTCGACCTGGGAAGGACTGGTGGATCGAGTCTCGGCCTGGCATCAGCGGGCCAACTCACCTCGCTGGCGCCAGGCGATCGAGGATCACCTGGCGGTTCTCACTTGCCCTGGCTGCGATGGAGGCAGACTGAAACCAGAGTTGTTGGCGGTACGAATCGGCGACAAGAATATCTCGGAAGTGAGTGGTCATACCGTCGATCAAGCGTTCGAGTTCTTTGACCAATTGCAGTTGGATGGGTACCGCAAGGAGGTGGCCGATCAGGTGAAATTGGAAGTTTCGAGCCGACTCTCATTTCTCAAAAAGGTAGGACTGGGATACCTGGCCCTCGATCGAGCCACGGAAACTCTCTCCGGCGGAGAATCGCAGCGGATCCGGCTCGCTACTCAGATCGGTAATCAACTGGTCGGTGTGCTTTACGTGCTGGATGAACCGACCATCGGTCTCCATCCTCGTGATGTCGATCGACTTCTCGATTCCCTCGAGGAGTTGAGGGATCAGGGCAACACCCTGGTTGTGGTTGAGCATGACGATCGGACGATTCGTCGCTGTGATCACGTCATCGATCTGGGACCAGGAGCAGGGGTTCTGGGTGGCGAGGTGGTGGCCGAAGGGACTCCCGAACAGGTGATGCAGATGGAGAAATCTCCCACTGGCCGTTATCTATCCGGGCTAGAACATGTCACAGAGATCGGCGAGCGACGAAGCGGTGACGGCGGTGAGATTCGTATTCTGGGTGCATCCGCCCACAATCTGAAGAACCTCGACGTGGTGATTCCGACCGGCATGTTGACCTGTGTGACCGGTGTCAGTGGGTCAGGCAAATCGACGCTGGTGATGGATATCCTGGCTCGCGAACTGGCCACTCGATTGGCCGGTGCTCGACCCGCCAGTGCCGAACATCGAGATATCGAAGGTGAGACCGTATTTGACGGCCTGGGAGTGATCGACCAGCAGCCGATCGGCCGGACCCCTTCCTCCAATGCTGCAACCTACACTGGAGTGCTGGCACCGATCCGTTCACTCTTTGCCAGGACCGCTCTGGCCAGGATGCGTGGCTGGGGACCGGGACGCTTCTCCTTCAACGTGGTCGGTGGACGATGCGAGACCTGTGAGGGGAAAGGAGGGCTTCTCATCGAGATGCACTTCCTCAGCGATGTATGGGTCCAATGTGAGGTGTGTAAGGGGCGGCGCTACGAAAAGGAGACGCTGGAGGCTCGCTGGAAGGGCAACAACATCTCCGAAGTTCTCGAGATGGATGTCAGTAATGCGCGCGACTTGTTCGAGGATATTCCCGCCATCTCGACGATGCTCAAGGCTCTTGAGGATGTGGGACTGGGTTATCTGTCACTGGGGCAACCCGCCACGACACTCTCCGGGGGAGAAGCGCAACGGATCAAACTGGCGGCAGAACTGGGACGCAGAAGCAGAGGGCGACGCATATATATTCTCGATGAGCCGACCACCGGTCTGCATTTCTGTGATGTTCGGTTGCTGGTGAAGATGCTCGAACGACTGGTCGATCGAGGAGACACGGTGGTGGTGATTGAACACGACCTGGACCTGATTGCTGCTGCGGACCATGTGATCGATCTGGGACCCGATGGTGGGGATGCTGGTGGTCGGGTAGTGGTCGAGGGGACTCCTGAAAAGGTCGCCCGGTCGCGCAAAAGTCACACCGGTAAGGCGCTCAAGGAATCGCTACTACGACGCAAGGAAACGGCTCGAGGAAGAGCTGGATCGAAGGACTAGCGAGGTACGGCGAGTTCGCGGGTGTGTCGCAACAAACTCTCCTCCAGTTGCTCCTGCTGATCGAGGCGGTCACCGAGAGTCTGCATGGCATCTGAGAGGAACTGGAGCACTTCACGGTCCTCGCCACGGCGATCGAGTAAATCACGGACCTGTTCCGTGGCTCTGCGCACTTCGAGTGCTCCTTCGGCGTAGCGATTGGCACTCTCATGTAGCGCGATGAAGGCGCTCTCTCGATCCCCTGGTGATTTGAGGATCCTCCACGGTCTGCGGCGCAGATCGGAGGCGAGCCCGTGAAAATCTTCGGTAGTGGACTGGATGTTTTCTACTGAAGCTCGGAGTGGGGCACGGTTTTCATGAAGAACCTGGTCGATGTTTCTGAGTACCGTCTCTCCCTTTCTTCCGAGCCGAACGATCGATTCTGCTGCTTCAGGGATCGTGCGGACATGCGCTCGCAACTCCAGCAAGATCTCTTCCGCCTGTTGTAGACTGGAGAGAATCGGGCTGCGGCCATCGCGAATCAGAATTCTCATCTCCTCGGCGGTGTCCCGGACGCTGTGCCCGGCATCTCCCAGGGTGCGAAGAGTGTCCTGGAGACCTCCCTGACCCGAGAGGATGTCGGTCATCGTCGCCATCGACTCTGCTGCGTGGCGTAATGAACTGACCGCTCGGATGTACTCCTGGTCCGGTTGATCGAGGGGGTCACCTTGGATGACCAGCGTCGTTCCATCGATCAAAGGGAGACCGGATCCAGGGACGATGTCGATGGATGCTCGCGAGCCTCCCCGTAGGGAGATCGAACTGTCCACAGTGATGTACGGGATGATCTTTGGGTCGACCTGGCATTGGAGCACCGGCATTGCCGGGACCGCGGCCTGGGCTTGAGCAAGGTGACTGCCTCCGACCTCGAGAAGAGTGACCGAAACTACCTTGCCGACCGGGACCCCTCGAAAGAGGACCAGGCAGGAGGAGTGAAGCGATCCAGCGTGGGGCAGTTGGATCGACAAGGAACCGGCAGTACTGGTGGCCTTCGAATCAGTGATCCCCGGCAGTACCAGAACTACCACGGCCAGGCCTACGGTCACTGCGATCCGAGTGAACCATTTCAGAGGATTGGTGAAGTTACCGCTCATGAGAACTCTCCCGTTCAATGAAGTACGAGATCTCAAGTGCCACCACGCTTTCTGGCTGGCGACAGAGAACTCGCTCTTCTCTCTCATCGGTCGTGGAGAGATCAGACTTCATTGAATTCCAGAAAAGTGTCGATAGGGCCGGATCAGGGGGAGAGTAGCGCTGGACTGGAGAGCCGATTCCACCACTGCTGGTGGTCAGAGACGGCGTATCGTCGAGCGCGGGGAGGGGCCAGGTAATCGTACTTGGGTGCCGAATCCTTGCGTTCTCCAGCGAGCAACAAGATGGTGGAGCGAGCGTTGAGGCGCACCCACTTGTCCCGATCATTGAGCAATGGGAACAAAAGTGGCGCGAGATTGCGGTTGAGGGTTCCGGCGATGGCGTGAATCGTCTGGGTCCTGACCACGGGTTCCTCGGAAGCGAGTCCGGCCCAGGGGCCACGGTCCGAAACTTTGTAATTGGGCCCCTGACAGGAGCAGAGCAAAACTGTTGCGATGAAACAGGGGAGCCAGAAGCGCAGAGATCTCGAGGCGGATGAAGAGCAATGCTGACGCATAGGAGTGGGGTCCTTTCTCTTTGAGGATCAGCCTGGTGAGACGACAGCGCCCAGTAGACAGACCCGAGGTCCCATCCTCAAGACGAAGTGGGGCCAGGTCAAGATCCCGGTAGTGCGGTCGAGGTGGAGCCACCAGTGTGGAGGTGATATTCTCCGGGTGAATCCGTTACTGGAGAGGATCTGGACGTGAAACCTCATGATTGTGAATTTCTGGTGGTGGGGGCCGGTTCCACCGGTCTCGCCCTGGTCGATCACTTGCTGCGGCGAGATGTGGGGTCCGTGACACTGTTGGACACTCTCAATTCTCCACAGGCGGGCCCCACAGGAACCCGAGTGCCGTTGCTGGCTCCGAGTGGTCCGCAATGGGATCCTTGCGTGCGCCGATCCCGAGAGTTGTATGAAGGATGGTCCGACTGGATCGAAATCGATCCGGAACTGCGCCGATGTGGTGCATTGCTACCCGAGGCGAACGGCCTGCTGCCACTGCAAGGTACCGACAGTGCCCGGCGATGGTCATCCCTCCAACCGGATGGACCGATTTGCATGCATGACCCTGCGGCGGCAACGGTCGATTCGATCTCGGTCGCATCGGCGCTGCTGTGGAGGATTCGAAAAGCGGGTGGAAATTTCTTCCCTACCACCTGTTTGAGTTCTCTGGTAGAGACTTCCGATGGTGTGCATTTCACTGCTGGTGTTCGAGAAGGAACCGCTTCTCATGTCTTCCTCTGTGTCGGTAGCGAATCATTGGACTGGCTCGACCGCCTGGGAGTTCGCCACCAGTTTGTTCACGAAAATGTGTCCACCTTCACCATACAACTGTCCGATGACCTTCCTCCCATCATCTACTGGGGTGAGGAAAAAGCGCTGCTCTTTGACCGTGGTGACGGACTGCATGATCTTCAGTTGATCGATTCTTTTGAGGAATCCGCCGGATCTTTGCCTTCTGTCGATTGGAACCGTTGCGCCAACTTTCGTGCCAAATGGAAGGACTGGATTCCACAACTCGCTGACACCGAGACGCTCAGGGCGAGTGCCAGGAAACAAATTTCTTGTATGGATGCTCCATCGACCATCGCCAGTGCTGGAGGACGTATCGTATTTCCCGGAGCGTGCGGTGAGTTTTCCCCGCTACTGTTTCCTGCTCTGGCAGAGATGACGGTCGAGAGCCACCTGGCGGGTACCACTGGCGGCTTGCTCGAGGATCTCGGCTGATGTCTGTGGTCCCCCCCGAAGCGATCGGCTGGACCTGGTTGGATGGCCAGGTGATGCCGACTGATGAGGCCCGCATCGGGGTGCTCGATCGTGGATTCCTTTACGGTGATTCAGTATTCGAGACTCTTCGAACCATCGAAGGTCGTGGTCTGTTTCTGAAAGAACACCTCGATCGGCTACGGAAATCACTGGCAAGCTTGGAGATCGATTTCGATTTTGAAGACCTCTGGATGGAGCAACGGATCGATCAACTGGTGCAACAGCAGGCCGGCACCGAGGTCGTGTTGCGTATTACCGTGACTCGAGGGGATCGCATCGATGGAGCTCTGGAAGGCTCGGGATGTCAACCGAGGCTGGTGGTGATGAGCTCACCCATCTCCTCCGACCCTCCCTCCCATCCCTTGAATCTGATGATATCCAGTCAGCACAAAACACCTCCAGGGGTATTCGATCCGACCATCAAGAGTGGCAATTACCTCGCTTCCATCCGTGCCAGAGATGAAGCGAAGGCTGCCGGAGCGGACGATGCGGTATTGCTCTCGCCGGATGGCATCGTCACGGAACTGACCTGCGCCAATCTGTTCTGGATCATCGATGGTGTCGCCTTCACCTGTGACGACGCCCTGGTTCTGAATGGAATCACTCGTTCAATCGTCATCCGATTGCTCGAAGAGCAGGGAGTCGAGGTGAAGCTGGGACGATTCAGTGAAGTCGAGTTGAATCGTGCAAACGAAGCCTTCGCGACATCTTCGATACAAGGCGTCAGGGCCATCGGAACCGTTGAGGGAAGAGCTCTGGCCAGCACTGCTGCTGCTTCAATCTACCACGTGTTGATCGAGCAATATCAGCAGTATTGTCGACAGGTGATGACAGAGGGGACTCGATGAGTTTACCGATCTGGCAACCGGACCGGGATCAGGTCAGTCGAACTCAGGTCGCGGGTCTGATGCAATCGGTCGGTTTACCCCTCGATCCCGATGATCTCGAAGGATCGGTGCGACACTTCATCCGCTGGAGCCAGCAGCATCCAGAAGCGTTTTGGCCCGCAGTGATGGAGGACCTGGGAGTGGTCTGGACTCGCCCCTATCAACAGGTGGTGGACCTCTCATCGGGGCCAGAATGGGCCGATTGGTTTCGTGGTGGAGAGACCAGCATCGTGCTCAATGCGGTCGATATTCCCGCAGCGGAAATCCCCGACCAACTGGCGCTGGTAGCAGAAGATGAGAGTGGAGAATCGAGACGATGGACCTTCGAAGAGGCTTCTTTCGAAATCGATCGGTTAGCACAACTTCTGGTTCAACTGGGAGTGGGCCGTGGAGATCGAGTCGCTTGTCTGATGCCGATGGTCGGAGAGGTGGTTTTTGCCATGCTGGCCACGATGAAGATCGGTGCCATCTTCATCCCGATCTTCAGCGGTTATGCGCCTCCGTCCGTTCGTGAACGGCTGACGGACTCCGGTGCAATGGTCCTCTTTACCGCAGATGTAGGGTCACGCCGCGGCCAGCCATTTCCTCTCAAGAGTCAGGCAGACCTCGCTGTCGACGGCCTCGATTCGTTGAAGCACCAGATCGTACTGCGACGATCGGACGGAAGTGCCTCGATGACCGTCGGGCGTGATCTGTGGTGGCAAGATGCGGTGGAACACCTCGATGGAGATGCGGCCACCGAGATGATGGCAGCGATGGATCCCGCACTGATGATCTACACCAGCGGTACCACCGGGAAGCCGAAGGGGACCATTCATACCCACGCCGGCTGCATCGCCCAGATGGGCAAAGAACTGCGCTACAACTTCGACGTTCACCAGGGCCAGGATCTGTTCTGGTGGTTCTCCGATATCGGCTGGATGATGGGCCCCTGGCAGATCATCGGCTGCTGGTTGAACCGGGTCCCCTTCGTTATTTTCGAAGGAGCTCCCGATTATCCCGGACCAGACCGCGTGTGGCAGGTGGTCGAACGCCACCAAGTGACGCACCTGGGCATCAGTCCTACGGCGATACGCCTGCTGATGCGATCGGGTGATGCACCGGTTGAGAAGTATCCGATGGAGACCTTGAGGATACTCGGATCGACAGGCGAACCATGGGATCCAGAAAGTTATCGCTGGTACTTTGATCGGGTTGGCCAGCAACAACTCCCCATCATCAACATCTCCGGCGGCACTGACATCGTGGGCTGTTTCCTGGCGCCGCTACCGGTGTTGCCGATCAGTGCGACTTCACTCCAGTCTCCCGGGCTGGGCATGGATATCGATGTCTTCGATGAGGATGGAAACTCTGTCCAGGGCGAAGTGGGATATCTGGTGTGCAAGAGTCCAGCGCCATCGATGACCAGGTCTCTGTGGAATGCCGACGAGAAGTACCTGGAGACTTACTGGTCTCGCTTTGCCGGAATCTGGAATCATGGAGACTGGGCACTGATCGACGAAGACGGCGAGTGGTTCCTCTTTGGAAGAGCAGATGACACTCTCAACATCGCAGGGCGTCGCGTTGGCCCGGGTGAAATCGAATCGGCCCTGATCGATCACTCTGCAGTGAGTGAGGCTGCGGCTATTGGTGTTCCGGATGACTTGAAGGGGACTGAACTGGTCTGTTTCGTGGTTCTGCACCCCTCGGCGGCAGAGGATGAGGCTTTGCGTCAGCAACTGGTCGATCAGGTGGTCCAGGCACTGGGAAAGGTCGATAGACCTCGTGCCATCTACTTCGTCGATGATCTACCAAGGACACGCAGCGCAAAGATCGTGCGACGGTTGATTCGAGCTCGTCATCTGGGAGAAGATGTGGGAGATCTGACCAGCATTGCAAATCCAGAGGCGCTCGACTCGATCGGCAATTGCCGTTAATCCTTCTGCTCTGGCCGTCGGGTCAGAGGCCTGGCGCCCACTTCCTTGCGCCACTTCACCAGCATTTTATGGAGTCGTGTCAGTTGTTGCGGATGGGATTGGTTCTGCAAGGTGGTCTCGCCGGGATCCTCGCCCAGGTGATACAGTTCCAGCTGCTGTGTTTCGAGGTTCTCGATCAGTTTCCAGTTTCCATCGATCACTGCAGAAGAGGGAGTACCGCCTTGATTTCCATAGTGGGGGTAGTGCCAGTAGAGCGGTGGGGTAGGACTCGGATCATCACCGGCGAGGGACCTCCCGAAGGAATGCCCATCCGGTGACCAGTGGTCGGGTGCGGAAAGCCCTGTCAACTCCAGTAATGTCGGGGCCAGATCAGTGCTCTGGATCGGGCGGTCGACCAGCCGTCCATTGCCGACGATCCCCGGCCCTCGGGCGATCCATGGCACTCGAATGCCGCCCTCATACATCCACCCCTTTCCGCCTCTCAGCGGCCAGTTACTGGTGGGGTGTCCTTCCGAGGTGCTGAGGCCGCCGTTGTCTGAGGTCAGCATCACGATGGTCTGGTCCTCGAGATCGAGACGCTTGAGCGCCGTCAAAACGCGCCCGACCGCCGCATCCATCGCTTCCACCATCCCTGCGTAAACCGCATGCTCCTGCACCTTCCGTACCTTGCGATTTCCCTCCTTGCCCCATGCCACTTGAAGTCCCAGTTCTTTCTTCTTTTGTTGATACTTATCCTTCAGGTCGGGTCGGGCGATCAGCGGGGTGTGAACCGAGTAGAAGGAAAGTACCGCCAGGAATGGTTGTTTCGAATGGGCTTCGATGAACTCGATCGTCTCGGAAGCGAGACGATCGGGCAGGTGCTCTCCATCCGGGCCGTCGGAAAGTCGCGGATTTCCATAGGGGGAAAAGTACTTCTTGCCGCCGTAGGGTCCTCCTCGGGTCCAGCCACCACGGTTGAACTGATACCCCTGTTCTTCCGGCCAGAACCCCTTCGGGCCGAGGTGCCATTTTCCGGCAAAGAAGGTCGCATAGCCGTGAGGCGAGAACAATTCTGCAAGGCTCAGTTGGTCGAGCGGCAGACGATCTTCGTAGGGTGCAGGCAGGTGAGAGGTGTTGCGATTCCACTGCTCTGGTCCTGCCGCGCCGAAGTAGTCGGTGGTCGCCAGTCGTGCCGGATGGACACCGGTCTGGAGACTCACCCGAGTGGGACTGCAAACGGGACAGGCGGCATATGCTCGACTGAAACGAACGCTGTTGGCAGCCCAACCGTCGATGGAAGGTGTCTCGTAAAAGGAACTGCCGGTGACACCTAGATCATTCCAGCCCAGATCATCAACGACGATCACGAGAATCGAGGGGGTTGCCAGATCTTCTCGACCAGCCGGTGATTCTGACGAGACGGTGAGTGCCAGCAGGATTAGCAGGGATGAGCAAGAGATCAGGACTCTGCCTTTTTTGAGAGCCCCAGATAGGCCCTGGGGTCAGCGGCATCTCGGAGTCCATCACCGAGGAAATTGTAGGCCAGCACCGCAAGGAAGATGAAGAAGCCAGGAGTGATGAGCCATGGGTTGTACTTCAAGACCTCGGAGACGTTGCAATCCTTGAGCAACAACCCCCAGGAAGAATCGGGCTCGGTGATGCCGAATCCAAGGAAGGAGAGAGCCACTTCTCCAAGGATGTAATAGGGGACGTAGAGGGTCGCCGTGACGATCACGATGGAAGCGGTGTTGGGTAACAGATGGCGTAAGATGACCCGCGCGGATGATCCACCCAGCGCCTTGGCTGCGAGTGCGTACTCACTCTCTCGCAGACTCAGGACCATTCCTCGGATCATCCGTCCGGTACTCGCCCAGCCCACGATGGCAAGTATCGCGACGATCATCATGTAGGTTTGACGTGGAGACAACTTGTCCGGGATGGCATAGCGCAGGGTCAGGATCAGGTACAACCCGGGGATCGCTAGCAGCAATTCGACCAATCGCATCAGCCAGAAATCGACCTGTCCGCCAAAGTATCCGGCAATGCCACCGATCACCAGGCCGATGCTGATGCTGATCATGATGCCGATCAACCCGACCGAGAGGGAGACCTGTCCGCCATAGAGGATTCTGGTCCAGAGGTCGCGCCCGAGGATGTCGGTACCGAGCAAGAAGAGGCCAGGATGCAGATCCGCGCGATCACTCGGTAGTTGCTCCGTGTCCAATCCCATCAGATGTGTCTTGCCCTGGATGGGGAAAAATCCACACAGGCTGAACAACTCATGAGATTCTTCTCGCTCGACGAAGAACTGAATCGGAAGCGAGATGGTTCGGTCGACCGCCATCAAGTATTCGGACTCACCGTATTCATCCCACGACTGGTACTCCCTGAGGGGGTGGACATGGGGGCGAAAGGTGAACTCGTTGGCGCTGTTGTGGAAGTGAACCCCGCCTTCGAACCAGTTCCAGTTGCGTTCATAGGTCGAAAGGATGATTTCGTTGTAGTTCTCGTCCTCATCGATCACTTCACCGACTTTATCGATGGAATATCCGCCCAACAGCATCGGACCATACTTGACGGTGTACTTGTTGGTCTCATTACTGCTGTAAGGTGCGATGAAACCGCCGAAGCAGCTGAGGGTATAGAGAACCAACAAGATCGCAGCACCGATCATCGCCAGGCGATTCTTGCGCAATCGATGCCAGAGCATCGCCCACGGACCTCTTGGGGGTGGAAGGGTGCTTTTTTGTTCTTCTTGTTTCATCAGGAAAGCCTCACCCTCGGATCGACCAGCGCCAGCAGCAGATCTGCGACCAGATTGCCAAAGACCAGCAGCAGGGTCGAGATCAGAACGCTGGCCAGTACCAGTGGTTCATCTTTGGCTGAGATCGCCTCGAAGACCAGTCGCCCGAGCCCAGGCCAGTTCATGACGATCTCGACCAGCAGGCTGCCGCTGAGCAGGCTGGCCAGCGAGTAACCAAACATCGTGATGAGCGGATTGACCGCATTTCTGAAGGCGTGTTTGAACAGTACACCCGTGTGGGGAACGCCCTTGGCTCGTGCGGTTCTGACGTAGTCCTGGCCCAGTGCTTCGATCATGTTGCCGCGGGCCTGGCGCATGTAGCCAGCCATCGCCGATGTGCCCAAAACGATGGCGGGCAACACCAGGTGGTGGATTCGATCACCGATTTTCCCCCAGAATCCGAGCTGGTCGTAATCGAGCGACCTCATGTCTCCGATGGGGAAGAGTCCGCTGTAAGTGGCAAATAGAACCGCAAGTAGCGCAGAAAAGACGGTGGGTATAGATAGTCCGATGAAGGCGAGTATACCGGCGGTGTGATCGATCGGAGAATTGGGTTTCACTGCAGCGAAGACCCCCAGCGGGACTCCCAGTCCGTAGGCGATGACGAGAGCGGCAATCGACAGGGTCAAGGTGTTCCACAACCGTTCAGCGATGATGCCAAAGACTGGTCGATTGAACTTGTAGGATCGCCCGAAATCTCCCGAGAGCGCATTGAAGAACCAGGAAAAGAAGCCCTCGATCGGACCCACTTTGCGATACACCACGCCCTCGTCGTCGCATTGATAGCGGGTCGATCCGACCTGGAAGTTGAGCAAACTATGGCTGGCCAGACGATGCTCGACGATGATTCCATCTTGCAAGATGGTGGGAATCTTTTCTCCAACATCGCGAAAGGACCAGGTCGCTCCTTCATCTTTGAATTCTCCGAGAGCTTCCAGCTGGCTCGGATTCAGTCGGTGGAGTAATCCGGCCGATTCCTTCTGGCGAAGGACCTCGGTCAGTGACCGGGCAGGATCTGCTTCTTGTTGGCTATAGAAATCACCCGGTGCTGTTTTCAGCAGCAGGAAGGTGAGTAACGAAACCACCAGTATCAGTGGTGGGATCGAAAGTAACCGGCGGATGGTGAAGGTCAGCAAGGGTGTCTCTCCGGCTTCGTCACTGTCGGATCCACAGGGATTCGAGATTCCAGGTCAACTGAGGACGTAGCAGACTCGGCCAGAGATTTCCCAGGCGGCCCTTCTTGATCGTGCAGTAGGAGTTGGCGGCGATCAGGTAGAGCATGGGAATGTTCTGTCCCATTAATTCCTGGACCTCATCGAAGTATCCCTTGCGGACGCTGTCATCGAGTTCTTCATCCATCATCGCCATCAACTGATCGATGCGAGCTTCCCACTTTGTCGCAGGTTTTGCCTGCTGTGGATGCCAGGCATGAAGACGTCCGCTGGACAGGGTGATGTTCTTGCCGTTGGCAGGGTCAGGCGGCACGCCCGATCCCCAGCCCAGCAGAATCATGTCCCACTTGTGGCTGTCTCTCAGACTGGTGACCAGGTCATTGAAGATCTGCGGCTTGAAATTGACATCGATCCCGACCTTCTTGAGGTCCTGGGAGATCATGTTGCCGATCTGCTGACGAAGATTGTTCTCGACATTGGTGTTGAGGGTGAAGCGGATGGGGCGACCCTGATCATCTTCGCGGACACCATCCCCATCGGTGTCTTTCCAGCCCAGTTCATCGAGGTAGCGCTGTGCTGTCTCCACCGAATAGGGGTAGGTCGTGACCCCTCGGTGGAACCAGGAGCGATTTCCAGGAGTGACGGAGGACCAGATGGCGGTCGCTCTGCCCTGGAAAGCGGTTCTCTTGATGCCATCGCGATCGATGGCGTGATTGATCGCCTTGCGGAAATCCAACTGATGAAACCAGTATGATTTTTCCTCGTCGACGAAGGGCTCATCTGTTTCAGGATTCTTTCCCGGATGCATGTTGAAACAGACCCAGTTGGTGTTGAGGCTGACACCGAGGCGAACCAGATCGGCAGTTCCCGCTTTTTCCATCGCCGTCGCTTCACGGAAATGGTCTGCCGGGAGATCCATGAAGATGTCGAGTTCACCCGCCTCGAACTTCTGCCACTGCAAGTTGAGATCCTTGACCAGCAAGATCACGATCTCGTCGATGTAGGGCAACCGTTGACCACGACTATCCTTCTTCCAGTAGCGAGGATTGCGCTGGTAAACGATTTTCTCGGCGGGGATGTATTCCTTCAGGACAAAGGGACCACTCCCCACCAGCATTTCTGGCGGCGAGTTGGAAGTCATCTGTTGCAGGATGGTCGGATCTTGTTCCTGCAGGTGGTCCTTCCACAGGTGTTTCGGGATGATACTGACGGCTCCGAGGTGAGTCAGGAATTGAGAATCGATCCGAGACAGGGTGAAGATCACCGCGTTTCGGTCGTGGTCGACGCTGACCTGGGGGAGATCCCCGGTTTGCGGGTGTTTGAAACCGTCGCGGATGCTGGTGGCAATCTGGTCGTGGAACACCGCATGAAAGGAAAACTCTACATCGTCTACCGTCAGTGGAGTTCCATCACTCCAGAGGATTCCTTCGCGCAGAAAAAAGGTCCAGGTGAGGTGGTCTTCGGAAACCTCCCACGATTTGGCCAGATCCGGTGAAGTATGCCAGTCTCCATTGTTGTACTGGACCAGACTGGAGAAGACCAGGGCACGGATCTCCTGATCGGTGGCACCCTTCGGTTCGACCGGATTGAAAGTCTCGACCTCTCCGAGGATGGCGTAGACGAAACGCCCGCCGTAGGTTCCGGTACGATTCACGACGATGGCATCATCGGGGGCTTCACCGAGAAAAGCAGGGGAAGGGGTGCCGATCGGGATCGAGGGATCCGGAGTGGGCTCCGGCAACTTGGTGTTGCGCCGGATGCGTTTGCGCCGTATCGGCGGATCATCGTCGGAATGCGAATCGAGATTGGCGTTGTTCTGGGCAGACTGGAGTGAGTCCCCTGACTGTGCATTCAACTCGCTGGTCGCAGAGAGACTGGCCCATACGCAGAAACCCAGCAGCCAGCCGAAGCCCAGCAGCCCACTGAAGCGGGTCCGGCGGCGCCAGATGAAAGTCGCCTGGAGATTCCACTGGAGCATCCTCGAGGTGTGGCAAGATATCGGGCTCATGGGGTCCTCATCATCGTCTTGAGCTGTGATCGAATCCATCGGATCGAAATCAGTTGTCGATCGCAGCGGGCTTTCCAAGGTCAACGGAGAGGATAAGTTACATCGCCTTGGCGGATGCGGCAATCCGCTCTAAAACAGAACGTCTTCCCGTGGCATGGTTTCACAGCAGAAGAGGTCGTGGCGCCCCGTGAACGGGGGTAACAGCGACCGCCAGGCAGGTGGACTCGAACTGGCGAGCCAATTCGGATACTGTGCCAACTCCTGCTGGCGATTAGATGCCTCCAGGTGTTGGTATCGAGCAGATCAGAGGAGCATTTCGGATGTTGAATTCCATCATCGATCGAGTGGCGCTTGTAGGTGCTGTCGCACTCGTCATCTCGATCTGTGGCTGTACGGCGAATCCTGGTTCGGGAGAAGCGACTCCAAACCAGATCAAGAGCGTTTCGGCTCCTCATCCAGACGGCATCTTTCGTATTCCATTGATGACCAATCCTCCCGCTCTCGATCCGATTCTCGTATCCGACACCACTTCCGACGGAGTGGCCTCGAAGATCTTCAATACGCTTCTCGACTACGATCCCGATCTGAATCTGGAACCCTGCCTCGCTGCGGCGATGCCGCTGATCTCTGACGACGGACTCCAGTACAATTTCACTCTCCGCGAGGGAGTGAAATTCAGTCATGGCCGTACGGTCACCGCAACGGACTTCAAGTACAGTTTGCAGAGATTGGCTTCGGTTCGCTCAAAACGGTCCAATCTGATCGAGCCCATCCTCGGTGCTGCTGAGGCGATCGAAGCGGCTCGATCCAAGTCGGAAGACGCTCCCGAGATCAAGGGCATCGAGGTGATGGGAGATCTGCAGTTACGGATCACCCTGAAGAAGCCGTATGCACCCTTCATCTATCACCTGGCGATGGTCAATACCGCCGTGGTTCCGCGCGAATTGGTAGAGGAGCATGGCCACGCATTTTCTCGCCTTCCAACCGGCACCGGCGCCTTCATCCTCGACCAGTGGAAAGAAGGAACGTCGCTGCACCTGAAGGCAAACCCGGACTATTTCGAAGGCGCGCCAAAAATTTCACGGATTCACTACCGGGTCATCCCCGAACCGCTGGCTCAACTGGAGGAGTACAAGGCGGGGAACTTCGAGATCCTGAATGTGACCCAGGGCGTCTATCCACGCTGGATGAACTCCAATCGGGCCGATGAAGTGATGACGTGGCCTTCACTGGTGGTGCAGTACTACGGGTTCAATCTCCAGAAGGAAGGCTCCCCTTACGCCGGGAATTCTGAAAGTGCGCGGAAGTTGCGGGAGGCGGTCAACCTGTCGGTGGATCGCAAGTTTCTCGGTGAAGTGCTGCTCGAAGGACGCTTCTACGCTGCCAACGGCATCTTGCCCCCGGGCATTCTGGGTCATGATTCATCGCGACCCGCCTTTGAACTCGATCGAGAGCGCGCTCAGGAGCTGCTGGCAGAGGCGGGATACCCGAAGGGTGAAGGTCTGCCCCCGGTGGATCTTTGGTTCAATACCCAGGGCGACAATGCCAAGATCGCTCAGGTCGTGCAGGAAGACCTGAAACAGGCAGGGATCCCCATCGGATTGAGGATGCTCGACTGGGGCGCCTTCATCGAGGCCAGCGATGCAGGAGAGCCACCCTTCTTTCGACTCGGTTGGGTTGCGGATTACCCGGACCCGGAAAACTTTCTCGCATTCCTTTTCCATTCCAAGAACAAGGGGCCCAACGGTAACGTGTCCTTTTACGACAATCCGCAGGTCGACGCTCTGATCGACAGGTCCTACCTGATCACTGACATGGAACAACGGATTGATCTGCTGCAGCAAGCGGAACGCTTGATCCTGAAGGATAGCCCGTGGCTCTTCCTGTTGTTCGGGCGAGAGACCATTCTGAAAAAACCCTATGTGCAGAACTTCAATCCCACAGGGATGTGCGACGACATCCAGGGCAACCATGTTCGCTGGCACCTCGTTGAACTCAACAACCCCGGTGCTCAGTAACGAGGTTCAGTGCTCTCATTTACCCTGCGACGACTGCTCGAGGCGATACCGGTCATCTTGCTGGTGACCCTCATCGTATTCCTGCTGAATGCGGCAATCCCGGGTAATCCAGGGCGCATACGCATGGGGCAAAGGGCTGAATCCGCTCAAGTCGATGCCTACAACGAGTCTCGTGGCTACAACCGTTCACTTCCAGAGCAGTACGGGAGATATCTCTGGCGGCTCTTCAGACACTTCGATCTCGGTGAATCGGATGTCAAGGCGGGAAAGAGCGTCAACGAGATCCTCGGGGAGGCCTTCTTCGTGACGCTTCGCCTGGCGTTCCTTTCGATGATCGTTGCCCTCTTTGTCGGCATCGGTGCGGGCGTTCTCTCTGCCGTTCATAGCAGGTCTGTGATCGATTATGTATCGATGCTGGTGGCGATCATCGGGGTCTCGATGCCTGTGTTCTGGCTTGGAATACTGATGATCATCTATGTGGCTCCGATCCTTGATCTTCCACGAACAGGTTTCAACGACCAAAACTGGGCCACGATGCTGGCCAGTCTCGCGATGCCAGCCACCGCCCTGGGTCTGCTTTCGTCTGCGACCATCGCAAGGCTCAGTCGCTCTGCGATGCTCGATGTGTTGACGCAGGACTACATTCGCACCGCCAGATCGAAGGGTCTGGCGGAGTCCGTGGTCATCCTGAAGCATGCGATGCGAAATGCTGCGATCCCGATCGTCACTGTGGTCGGAAATTCATTCGGTTATCTGCTGGTGGGGGCTGTCTTGACGGAAACAGTCTTTGCCTTGCCCGGCCTCGGGCGTGAGGTGGTGGAAGCCATCAAGCAACGGGACAGGGAACTGGTCACAGGCGGCATCCTGTTGATGTCTTTTGTCTTTGTCGGGGTCAACTTGCTGGTCGATCTCTCCTATGCCTGGTTCGATCCGAGGGTGCGTGATGACCGCAACTAACCGAGGAAAATCCCCGACCCAGATGGCCTTCCGGCGCTTGCGACGCAATGTGCTCGCGATGGCGGGGGCTGCGGTGGTGCTGTTCGTCATCTTGCTAGCGTTCTTCCCGTCGATGCTGGTGCCCTCGCATGCAGACGGATCCGGCCCCTACGAATTCCGCGACCAGTTCCGAGACAAGGACCAGTATCAGCAACCTCCCGGGATCCCCGGACATCCACTCGGCACCGATGAACTGGGCCGTGATGTGCTGACTCGCATCATCTACGGCGCCGGGATCTCGCTTCGGGTGGGCCTTATCGGGACCATCGTTGCGCTGCTGATCGGATTGGTCCTCGGCAGCGTGGCAGGCTTTCGTGGTGGACTGGTCGATACCCTGATTTCCAGATTGACCGACACCTTCTTTGCTTTCCCCAGTTTGCTGCTGATGATCGGCATACTGGCGGTATTCGAGAAGCCCAATGAGATCGTCATCTTTTCGGCACTCGGGGTTGTGGGCTGGCCCGGGGTCGCTCGAATCGTCCGTGGGCAGGTGATCTCACTTCGTGGCAGTGAGTTCGTGCTCGGCGCCCGAGCGCTGGGACAGAGTGATACTCGCATCCTCATCGGGCATGTGCTGCCGAACTGTCTCGGCCCGGTCGTGGTGGTTTCCACCCTGATGATCGCCGGTAACATTCTCGCAGAGGCAGGGCTCTCCTTCCTCGGCATCGGATTGCCGCCACCGGCCCCTTCCTGGGGTCGAATGCTGGTCGACTCGAAGGAGTACTGGATCACCATGCCGTGGATGGGGATCTTCCCCGGACTCGCCATCATGTTCACCGTGCTCGGTTTCAATCTGCTGGGCGATGGCCTTCGTGACGCCTTCGATCCCAAGATGAAGGACTGATCGAACGCCGCCCTTGATCATCATCGTTTCTGTTTGGGATCGAGTGCCGTTCGCAATGCATCCCCGACGATGTTGAGGGAGAGCAGAGTCGCTGCCAGTGCCAGTGATGGAAACAGCACCATCCACCAGGCGGTGCGAACTGGATTCAGTACCTCGAACGCATCACGAGCGAGAGTTCCCCACGAGACTTCTGGCGCTTGCACTCCCAGTCCCAGGAATGATAGAAAAGCTTCGAACAACAGCACCCGGGGAATGATGAGGGTCACCGTCACCAGGATCGTTGGCAGCAGATTGGGCAGCACCTGTCGCCACAAGAGGCGGCGCGGGGGCGTTCCCAGTGCGGTGGCGGCGAGCGCCCATTCGCGACGGATCAATGATCGGGTTTCCCCACGAACGACACGGGCCATCGGGGTCCAGTAGACGACTCCCAGGATGATGAAGAAGAGCGTCAGTCCACCTCCCGCGTCGATCCAGGCGCTATTGCGGGCAACGCTCGCCAGCAGGATCACCAGAAACACCAGCGGCACAGAATCGAGCAGGTCGACAACGCGCATCATCCAGTGATCGCGAGCGGAAGAGCCACCCCCCGCCAGTAATCCCCAACTGACTCCCAGGAGTAGTGCGGCGCTGCCTCCCGCGACCGCACATGCCAACGAGATGCGGGTTCCCCAGAGAATTCTGCTCCACAGATCACGACCGAGGGCATCGGAGCCGAGCAAGAAATTGTCATCGGGAGCGGACCATGCCGCCTCGGGGAGCGCCGCATCGGGAGCGGCGATGGGAAGCCATGGGGCCAGCAGAGCGGTCGCCACCGTGACGAGCAACCAGCCGAAGGCGAGCATCGGGATGGTCGAGGTGAGGTGGCTTCGTCTGCTCATCGAACTTCTCCTCGAAGCCGTGGATCGAGGATCCAGGTCAACAGGTCCGCCAGCAGCGAGAGCAGTTGCAACAGCACCGTGTAGAGCAACACGGCTCCGAGCACCAGTGGATAGTCTCGGTTCAGAGCACCCTGGATGAAGTGCATTCCGACCCCTGGGATGGCGAAGATTTGTTCCACTACCAGAGATCCAGTCAGCAGGGCTGCGGCAGTGGGGGCCAAGGTGGCCACCAGCGGGATGAGGGCGGGACGTAGGCAATGAAAGAGCAGCACCGAGAAGGGCGAGAGGCCCTTGGCTCGAGCGGTTCGAGCGAATTCCTCGGTCGACATCTCGATCAGACCACTGCGAATCAGCCGCGCCGATTGAGCCGCCGGAAGCAGGGACAGGCATAGCACCGGCAAGACCAGCGAAGGAATCGTTTGCCACCCTGCCGGGGGTAGCCAGCCGAGTCCAAAGGAGACTCCCAGCACCAGCAATCCGGCAATGACATAAAGGGGCAGTGCCAGGCCGATCGATGCAGTGACCACTATTAATTGATCGAGCACCCCGCCGGGGCGCAGCGCCGCGAGGATTCCGAGGAGTACGCCGACCGTGGTTCCAAGGATCAGCGCCAGGCTTCCCAGCAACAGGGAGATGGGGAAACCGGCAGCGAGGATGCTGGCCACGTCGTGATCCGGTTGTCGCAATGAGGGACCTGGGTCGAGCTGTATCCAGCCCACCAGTTGATCGAGGTACTGACTCCAGAGTGGGGCGTCGAGATGATAGCGCGCTTCGATGGCACGCTTGACATCAGCAGGGGGATCACGATTCGCATCGAATGGCCCCCCCGGTGCGGCATGAATGATGAAGAAGGAGAGGGTAAAGACCGCCCAGATGGTGATCAGGGATGCGAGTAGTCTTCTCATCAACAGGGAACTCATCTGGAACTCCTGTGGATAGCCCGAAGATCGTGATGGTCGAGTGGGTTGGGCAGGAATCCTTCGACTTGATGGGAGACCAGGTTGCCAGATGTCATCGACCAGAGCGGAAGCACCGGTCCTCGTTCGAGAAGGATCCGTTCCGCCTGTTGCCACAGTTTCATTCGCTCCTCGAGTCGAGGTTCAGCCAGCGCCGAAGCGACCCGCTGATCGTATTCCTGGTCGGACCAACCGGTACGACTATTGGGAGCACCGGTGGTGAAGAGGGTCAGGAAACTCGCCGGGTCGGGATAGTCGGCGATCCAACTACTGGTGGAAAGGTCATAATCGACCGATCTTTGAACATCGAGAAAACTACGCCACTCCATCGACTGGATCGTCGTCTCGATACCCAGTTCTCTGTTCCATACCAGTTGCAACCACTCGGCGACGAGCGAATGGGTGCCGCTGGAGGGGTGGAGAATCTCGAGGGCGGGAATGGCACGACCCTCCGGAGATCCTGGTACTCGCCAACCCGCTCGTTGAAGGATCTGTCGCGCCAGTGCCGGATCATGTCCTTCGTACGCCCATTGCTCAGGAGCGATCTGCGCCGCCGTCATCACCGGTTTCTGCGGATCCGAGGTCATCGCCATTCCGGAGTATCCGGGGAGGAGGTCGTGGATCTCCTGCGTCAGACCACGTTCCATCATCTTGATTCGTTGTCGTTCGATGGCGGGTTTCGGCCAGGGGATGAACCCGAGGGCAGGCTCCGGGTCACCTCCTAGCACGTCGTGGCACAGTTGCTGGCGGTCGAGAACCAGCGAAATGGCGCGGCGGATGTTCGGATCATCGAGCGGGGGGCGTTCGAGGTTGAGTCGAAAGAAAGAGATTCCCAGATAGGGATCTGCATGCCACATCGACGACCACTGCGCATCCTCCCGTAGTACGGGAATCGCTGCTGCCGGTGTTCTCACTGCCCAGTGCGCCATCCCCGCGGCCAACAGGTTCAACTGGGTGTTGCCCGATTCTACTGCGAGGAAATCGATCACTTCGAGATGGGGCGTGCTGGGTCCGCGGTAGAAGGGATTGGTCACCAGCCGAATCCGATCGCGTAATCTCCAGCTTTCGATGACCCAGGGGCCATTGGTGGCGATGGCGGGCCCCGCTCGGCCGTCCGCTTCGGGGTGGACCGGTTGCAGCGGCGTCTGGGCGCAGAGATAGAGAAACCAGGGGACCGGGTGTTCCAATTCGATCTCGAGGATCGATTCGCCCTCGGTACGAATCGCCACCTGCTCTCGGCTCGTTTCGAGTCGTCTCCAGCTGCGGGCACCGACCACCGATTGGAGCAGGTCGCCATAGGGAGCTCCTTGCAGCGGATCGAGCAGATCGAGCCAGGAGCGACGGAAATCTTCAGCGGTCAATCGAGTGCCGTCTGACCAGAGCAGGCCCGGCTGGATGTGGAAGCGATAGCGGGTGCCAGCGGAAGAGATCTCCCAGCGATCCGCACAGCCGGGGATCGGTTCCAGTGATCGAGGATCGATCAGTAACAGGCCCTCGTGGATCGCCTGGATGATCCGTCCCTCCGGCAGACCGGTGGCACGGTGGGGGTGAATCGAGCCAGGATCGGTGCCATTGGCGATCACCAGGTCGGCGGGGCCGGGCAAGGAGGGAAAGCTCCAGATCGCCAGGATCGGTGCCGATAGCACGATCAGCAGCAGGATGGCGGACTCCAGCGACTTCATCGATTCCCCTCTCGATTCCGGAGGCGATCATGGGCTCCGGTCCCGGCCCCGGCAACCCCCCCCGGATCCGTGGCTTCCCTTGCCGACGAACGGGCCGATGGTTATCCTAATTATTTCCTGGAACCCTACGACTGAGCGAGCCGTCGTTCCGGAGGAGCAATCAGCTGTGTTGAGGTCTGGACCCACATGGGGTTTACCTGCGGCGCACTCTCCTGAATCGTAAGAAACGAAGCCGGAAGACTCCGGTGGGAAGTAGTCACGGATGTCAATACACAGGACTCTTAAGACCGGGGATGGCCTCAGCGGTACCCGTAATGTCCTCACCCGATACGAACGAATTCTCCAGCTCGAGGCCCAGGGTCGTTTCACCGAAGGTGAAGACGCGCCACTGGGTCTGCCCAAGACTCGAGTCTTGAAGGTCAAGAAGCGGGTCAAGGTCAAGAAGGAGAAGGAAGATGGCGCTGAAAATGCCGATAAGAAGGCGGATTCCTGATTGTAACGGGTGCTGAGAGTGATCGATTCGTCATTCGCCACAGATGGAGCCCACTGACGAGAATCGATTCAGACCCGTCCAGGTCTCTCAGTTACGGCCCGGTCGTCCAGCGTCCGGGCCGCTGTCGTAGTGGTTGCTGATTACGGAGGTATCATGGTTCATCGTCCATCGCCCGCATCTCAACATCTGACGCAAAATTGCGCGAATCCCTGGCTGATAGGGATTTTAACCATCGCATCGATGACTCTGATGGGCGGCGCTCCTGCTCTGGCGGATTACGATCAGGTCGAGATCGGTGGCAAGACCTGGACCACCAATTCCAAGTTCGTTCCGCTGGGAAGCCCGGATGCCGTGCCAGGCGGAAAACTGCGCACCAGTATTCCCAATTTCTTGCCGACGCTGCGCAATGACGGTCCCAATTCGAACCTGACCACCATCACCGACATATACGCATTGACCCATGAGGGCTTGCTCGGCATTCATCCGGAAACCCTCGAATGGATCCCTGGAATCGCCTCGCACTGGATCATCGAGAAGAAGGAGGATCACCAGGTCTTCTGGTATCGCATCGATGAGCGGGCCAAATTTAGCGATGGAGCCCGTATCACCGCCGATGATGTACTCGCCTCTTTCGAGCACATGGTCGATCCTGACGTCAAAGATCCGTCGATGACCAAACTCTACAATGACATGTATGAGATGCCGGTAGTTCACGACGAACGAACCATCTCGGTCAAGACCAAGAAGTTGAACTGGCGGCTGTTCCTCTACTTTTCGGGAAGTTTGATGGTCTACCCGGCGGAGAAAATCCGCATTCCGGGAGATGTCTATCTCGATGAGTTCAACTGGAAGATGATCCCCGGCTCTGGACCTTATGAACTGCGCAAAGATAGCATCCAGCAAGAGATTTCCATCAAGTTGTACCGCAAGAAGGACTGGTGGGGGAACAAGACTCGCAGTGCCAGTGGCCTGTACAACTTTGACGAGATCGACTTGATCGTGGTCCGCGACCGCGAACTTGCCTTCGAGAAGTTCAAGGCTGGAGAGCTCGATTACTACACGGTCCTCAGGGCGCAACGCTGGGCGGAAGAGACCGGTTTCGAGTCGGTGCGTAACGGCTGGATTCGCAAACAGAAGATTTATAACGAGCAGCCGCAGTCCTTTGCTGGCTACATGCTCAACATGCGAGAGTGGCCCTTCGACGACAAGAACGTGAGACTTGCGTTCTGTTACGGAGTCGATCGCAAGACGCTGTTCGACAAGTTGTTCTTCAACCAGTACGAATACATCGACAGTTACTATCCAGGAGGTCGCTGGGGGAATCCTGATAACCGCCAGGTTCGCTACAATCCGCGTCGAGCGGAGCGGCTACTCGACCGTGCTGGATACACCCGGCGAAACGAGAACGGAATCCGTGTCCACGAGACCACCGGAAAAGCCCTTCAGTTCACCATTGAATATGGTTCCGATTCGTCGACTCGTATCCACCAGGTGGTGGCCGAAGGCCTGAAGAAGATCGGTATCGGAATGGACCTGAAGAGGGTCGATTACAATGCCCTGATGAAGAAGGTGGGAGAGCGACAATTCGTGGTTCACATGCAAGCCTGGAGGGGAATCCTCTTTCCCAATCCGATCACCAGCTGGCATGGAGATCTGGCCAATATTCCCAACAATAACAACATCTCGGGAATCGCCATCGCTGAGGTGGATCGCCTGATGGAAGAGTATGACCAGACCTTTGATATCACCGAACAAGCCCGGATCATGCAGAAGATTGATGGACTGATCTTCAAGGAGCATCCTGTGGCGCTGACCTGGTATGGTCCCTTCGAAAGAATCCTCTCCTGGAATCACTTCGGCCAGCCCAAGAAGGTGATCTCTCGCACTGGAGATGACCATTCACTCTGGTCGTACTGGTGGACTACTCCCGAATTGCAACAGCGCCTGGCTGCTGCCAAGAAGGACGGAAGTTCTTTGCCGGTGGGGAACGACGTGGTCGATCCCTGGGGCGTCAAGGCGCGCATGGACGCTGCTGAAAAGTCGAAGGAATAAGAGCCCTGATGATACTGGAGTACCTGGCAGGCTCTAATCGATGAGCGGTATGTGGACCTACTTCGCCCGCAGGCTACTGCTGGTTCCCGTGACCTTTTTGATCATCACCTTCATGGTGTATGCGGTGCTCCGATTGACCCCGGGGGGGCCGATCGAGCAACTCGAGAATCAGATGAAGGCGGCGGCGGCTGGCGAAGCGGGTGGCGGCGGTGGTGGAGGTCTCCTCGGTGATGGCGGTGGTCTCGATGAGAAAGCCCGCGATGAACTGAAGGCGTACTACAACCTCGACCAGCCGATTCCTCTCGCCTACCTGCAATGGCTCGGGGTATGGCCCAAGAAAACTCGCGATCCGGTGAGTCTGGCCCAGCGAGATCTGGATCCCTCCTTCTGGCAGCAGTCTCAATCGTTATGGAACGCCTACCGGATCGGTAATGAGGATCTCGATCGCTGGGTGCTCGAAGGAAAGTTCCAACTCAGTGGTGAGACGATCCTCAGGGAAATCACCCCATCCGATCGACAACAACACCCACAGATGATCGGCCAAGCGGTACAACTCCTCGCCGGAGGCGTCAGTTCTCGGGCACAACTCGATCGTCTCCTCGAAGCTCAGGGCTGGTCACGGTCTGGATCTCGTTTCATGCGAGCCCTGACCGATGAAGAGAAGACTGAGAGCGGACTACCGGCTCAGGTACACGCGCAATTGATCTCTACCGAGGCGGATTTCGCGGCGCTGCAAACCCATCTCGAATCGATGAAGATGGAGTCGAATCGAAATGGCTCCTATTATCATGTCGATCATGCATTCAGCGGCATCATTCAGGGCGACTTTGGCCGCTCCTTTACCTACAACGAAGATGCGCTGGATGTCATCACTTCCAAGTTCCCCATCTCCATCTACTTTGGATTGATTGGCTACCTGGCCACCTGGATCGTCTGCGTTCCCCTGGGAATTTCCAAGGCGATCCGCCACAAGGGTACTTTTGACACCGCCACCAGCGTGCTGGTGTTTCTCGGTTACGCCACTCCCGGATTCGTGGCCTGTCTTCTGTTACTGGTGCTGCTGGGTGGTGGTTCCTACTGGAATCTTGTGCCGCTCGGGGGATTTCGATCCGCCGACTGGAATCTATGGTGGGAACAGGGTGAGTACCTGCGCTGCATCGGCGATCAGATCCGACACACACTGGTACCGATGTTCGGCTACATGGTTGGTTCTTTTGCCAGCATGACGGTGTTGATGAAAAATTCGCTACTGGAAAACTTCGGCGCTGATTACGTTCGCACCGCCTTCGCCAAGGGACTATCCGAGGGCCGAGTCATCTATGTACATGCGCTGCGGAACTCATTGATCCCCATCACTGCGGGGATCGGACACTTCCTCGGGTTACTCTTTGCTGGTTCCTTCCTCATTGAAAAGGTCTGTAACATTCCCGGGATGGGATTACTCGGGTACGAGTCGATCATCCGCCGTGATTATCCGATCATCCTGGCCACGCTGGTTTTCGGTGTACTGATTCGACTGACCGGAAACATCTTGAGTGACTTGATCTGGGCCCTCATCGATCCTCGGATCCGGTTCAAGTAGGAGGAGAGAAGATGACCTATCTACTGACCCTCCTGGTTCTGGCTGGAGGAGTGCTTCTGACGATGCGCGGAATCCCCTGGTTGTTCAGGACCATCTCGGGACTGCTGGGATTCAAGTTCAGGACCAGTCCTTTGGCAGAGAAACGGTTGAGACGCTTTCGCTCCATCCGTCGCGGTTACATCTCCTTTGTCATCGTCACCAGTATGTTCACCACCTCCTTATTTCTCGAGGTGCTGGTCAACGATCGACCGATCATGATCCGCTACGGCGAGAATAGCGCATTTCCCGCAGTGAGAGATCTGGCCAATACCTGGCTCTTCTTTGTCGATGGTCCCTTCCCGACCTATGATCGGTCGGGAGACTACGGGATTCCGGGAGAAGGACCTCTCGACTACAAGGCTTTCGGTGGCATCGTTGCCGATCCAGCGGGTTCCTTCGGACCGATTGCTCAGGAGCGACTGCAAGCGCGGAAGGAACTTTCCGAGGAGATATCGCAGACCCAGCAAGAGATCGATGAACTGCTGGAGGATGGAGACGAACCGGAAGAATGGCTGGTGGAGGATCTCGCTGCTGCACGAGAAGATCTGAAGAGCTTGGATTTCCAGATCGACAACTTCGATTTGATCAAAGAAGTGTTTGTCAGCGGCAGAGCCTCCATCGTTTGGCCACTCTATCGTCACGGTCCGAGGCGAAATCGTCTCGATCTTCCCGGCACTGCGCCGCACGGCCCATCGCTGCCGATTCCTGGAATCACTCCGAGGTACTCGACGGCAACCCTGATCTCTCAGACGTCCGATACCATCGGCGGAAAACCCACTTACGAGGTGATGGCCGTAGATGAGGCCAGCCTTATTCCGGGTCAGAAATTCTTCGTGGTCGAGGGTGGAGGGGATCAACCGGTCACCGATGTCGTGGGAATCTTGTTGGTGCAAGAGTCGATCGGCGTGAGCGGACTGCAGCAGCGTATCGCTTCACGACAGCAGATTCTCGATGCTCCTGACGCGCTGGATGGAGATCGGTTAGAGAAACTTCGATCGGACCAGTCCTCTGATCAGAGGCTATTGTCGGTAGTTCAGCAACAGCATGGAGATACGGGGCAGGTCGGCATCGCCGAGGTCTTGGCCCAGTCGGAGGGGAAGAAATTTCACGATCAAGGGATCTTGATGACTCGCTTCCTCGACACATGGGAAGCTCCTCTGGGAACCAGTGATTCTGGAATCGATGTCTTACCACTACTGCTTTACGGATTCCGCATCAGTGTCGGTTTTGCCATGATGGTGATGGGGTTCGGCTATGTGTTGGGAATCCTCGCCGGTGCCATCATGGGTTACTACGGCGGGTGGACCGATATCCTGCTGCAGCGATTCATTGAAATCTGGGGCTCGGTGCCGTTTTTGTTCCTGATCATGATCATCGCCAGCATCGTCGATCCCGGATTCTGGATGCTGGTGATCTTTCTCGTGATCCTTCGGTCATGGATGGCCGTGACCTATCAGATTCGTGGTGAGTTTTATCGAGAGAAAGCCAAGGACTACGTTCAGGCAGCCATCGGCACCGGAGTGAGCGACTTCAAGGTGATGATTCGACACATCTTGCCCAACTCGATGATTCCGGTGATCTCCCGCGCCCCCTTCTCCTTCGTCAATTACATCAGCGCGCTGGTTTCCCTCGACTTTCTCGGATTCGGACTGCCTCCGACCGATCCGTCGTGGGGTCGCCTGCTCAATCAAGGTTTCCAGTTCCTGTTGATCTACCCGCACCTGGTACTGTTGCCGGTGATGGCACTGGCGGTGACCCTGTTTCTGGTGGTGCTGATCGGAGAGGCCGTGCGGGAAGCGTTTGATCCCAAGGTCTTCTCGAGGTTGAGGTGATGGGGATGAATCAGAACCACGAATCCAGCGGAGACGCAACGACGCCGCTGTTGCAGGTGCGAAATCTGCACACCTCCTTCTCGGTCGAGGGCCAAACCGCCCGTGCCGTCGATGGCGTCAGTTTTGATGTGATGCCAGGAGAAGTACTCGGCCTGGTGGGGGAGTCCGGCTGCGGCAAGTCGGTGACATCTCTGTCCTTGCTCAAACTGGTTCCAGATCCTCCTGGAACCATCGAGCAGGGCTCCGCTATCTTCAAGGGCCAGGATCTACTGGCGCTTTCCTACGATGAAATGCGAAACATTCGAGGTCGAGAGATCGCGATGATTTTTCAGGAACCGATGACTGCGCTCAATCCTGTTTACACCATCGGTTTTCAGTTGCGTGAAGGCATCGTCCGGCACAGAGGCTGTTCCAAGGTGGAAGCGCACCAGCGTTCGGTGGAGATGCTGGAGAAAGTCGGCATCTCCGATGCCGAGACACAGATGTCTGCCTATCCTCATCAGTTCTCCGGTGGAATGCGGCAGCGCGTGATGATCGCCATGGCCCTGTCACTGGAGCCGGCCCTTTTGATCGCCGATGAGCCGACGACCGCGCTCGATGTGACGATCCAGGCGCAGATCCTGGATCTGATGATGGAGATGAAGGATCAGCAAGAGGGAGCTTCCATCCTGCTCATCACCCATGACCTGGCAGTGGTCGCCGAGACCTGTGATCGGGTGGTCGTGATGTACGGCGGAAAGATCCAGGAAGTGGCTCCTGTGCGCGATTTGTTCAAGAATCCTCAGCACCCCTATACCCAGGGATTACTCCGCAGTTTGCCACGACCTGAACTGGATGAAGAACAGGGTGAGTTGACCACGATTCCCGGAATGGTTCCCAACATCTTCGACTGGCCCAAGGGCTGTCGATTCTGTACTCGATGCCCACTCGCGGAAGATCGTTGCCATGTAGAGTCTCCCGAACTGAGGAGAGTAGCGGAGGGTCACGAGGTGCGCTGTCATCTGGTGAATCCTCAAGAGGGGGGCGAATGACCGAAGTCCAGCGTTCCGCGGAGCCTTCACAACCGATCCTTGAACTGGAAGACCTGAATGTCTGGTTCCCGGTCCATGGAGGTGTCTTCTCGAGACATATTGCGGATGTCAAAGCGGTCGATGGCATCTCATTGAAGGTGATCGAGGGCGAAACCCTCGGCGTGGTCGGCGAATCGGGCTGCGGCAAGAGCACTCTGGGGAAGGCGGTGATGGGACTGGTGCCCGTCACATCGGGAAACGTCCATTTCCACTCCCATGATGGGCGGACGGTCGACCTGACTCGACTCACCCGCAAGGAATATCGGCCCTTTCGCAGCGAGATTCAGATGGTCTATCAGGATCCCTATTCCTCACTCAATTCGCGTCTTTCCGTCGAGGAAATTGTCGATGAGCCGCTTCGGGTTCATCATCCTAAGATGTCTCGTGAGGAGCGTCGCATCGCCGTCGAGGAGATGCTGGAACGGGTCGGTCTGCGCAAGGAACAGGCGGAGCGATACCCGCACGAGTTTTCCGGGGGGCAACGACAACGAATCGGAATCGCCCGCGCACTGGCCACTCGACCTCGAGTCATCATCGCTGACGAGCCGGTCAGTGCTCTCGATGTTTCGATCCAGGCTCAGGTGATCAATCTGATGAGAGAGTTACAACGAGAACTGGGACTGACTGTGATCTTCATCGCCCATGATATCTCGGTGGTTGAACATGTTTCTGATCGAGTCGCCGTGATGTACCTGGGCAATCTGGTCGAGTTGGGTCAAACGCAGGAGATCTTCCGCCAACCCAAACATCCCTACACTCGCGCCCTTCTCAGTGCCGTACCCCGGCCAGACCCTGACCGTCGAAGAGAAGACCGTCTGGTACTGCGTGGCGATGTACCCTCGCCGATGGCGAAGCCTTCCGGCTGTGGATTTCGCACGCGTTGCCCGATCGCTCAGGAGAGTTGCGCAGAGCAAATCCCGCCGATGATCCAGGTCGGAAAACGGCAACGAGCGGCCTGTCCTCATGTCGAGCAATTCGATGAACTGCTCGGCTAGAACCCACAGAAACCTGAACTGATCTCGGCAACCTAGGGACAGGCTGCGCTGCTGACCTGGCAGTCGTCCTGGCCAACACTTCCGCAACCGGGGAATGGCGCAGAGGGAGCAGACTGGTGGGCACGTTCACCTCACAGACGCCGGTTATGGCACCGGGTACCTCAGGAACAGGGAATTGAGGCGGGGTCACGACATCCTCGCGGTCGACGCTATTATCTTCATTATACGCGTTTCGGGCCAGATTCCGGCAGGCCTACGAGAGCAATTGAGGGGGCCGAATTTCGGCCTTTTTCTCATCAATTGGGACAAATCGGTTCGAAAAGGCTACAGTCTACTAAGATTACTGAGACTGAGCGTCGACATCGGCCCTCAGCATGCCTCGTCGCTCACATAGAGTTCGGTGGCAATACAAACCAGTCCCCGGATTATTGAGAGACGAAAATGGAAACGACTAACACATTCGCCGGTGTACCGGCTCCGCTTCGTGAGGCCATCGTTGCACGTGGTTTCGAAAAGCTAACTTCGGTACAGGAGGCGGTTCTTTCCTCCGAGGGGACCGGACGCAACCTCCGTATCTCCTCTCAGACCGGATCCGGTAAAACCCTGGCCCTCGGTATTCGCCTGGCCAATGATCTGATCTCAACTGACGATGCCTCGACGGTCGCCCGTGGAGCCGAAGGGCCTCGCGTTCTATTGATCACGCCGACTCGTGAACTGGCTGTGCAGGTTGCGGATGAGTTGCGCTGGCTCTTTGCCAAGATCAAAGGCGTCGCTGTTGAAGTGGTCACAGGCGGATCGGATATCAGCCGTGAGCGCCGTGCGCTCAACAAGTCACCAGCGGTCTTGGTGGGAACACCTGGCCGATTGCTCGATCACATGAAATCGCGCAGGCTCAACTGTTCCTCTTTTCGTCAGGTCGTATTGGACGAAGCAGATCAAATGCTCGACATGGGCTTCCGTGATGAACTGGAAGCGATCCTCGATTTTTTGCCCAAGGATCGTTGCAGCCATCTTGTTTCTGCGACCTTTCCGGCGGCCGTCAAACGGTTGGCCGATCGTTTTCAGGAAAATCCCCTTCATGTCGAAGGTACGCGCCTCGGCGTAGCCAATGCTGATATTCAGCATGTTGCCCACCGCATTCGTCCCCGTGAATTGAATGCAGCGATCATCAATGTCCTACTGCATGCTCGCGGCGAGCGTGTGCTGGTTTTCGTCCGCCGTCGGGTGGATGCCACGGAACTCGCCGAAAGACTGTCCGCAAATGGACTTTCCGCCGCACCGTTCAGTGGCGAACTCAATCAGACTCAGCGTACACGCACCCTGAATGCCTTCAAAAATGGTGAACAGGATATCCTGATCGCCACCGATGTCGCCGCTCGCGGGATCGACGTCCCTGAAATCGACACGGTGATTCACGCAGACGTACCGGCGGATGTCGAAAATTACACTCACCGGAGTGGTCGTACCGGACGAGCGGGTCGCAAGGGGCGAAGTGTTCTGATGGTGCCGGCGCATTCCCAGGGCCGCGTAAGGCGCATCTTCTCATCGGCAGGTGTCGAGGCGCAGTGGCAGCCGGTTCCGAGCCCTGCCCAGATCGAAAAACGTTATACCAAGACATTCCGTCGTGATCTGCATGCCATCCTTGCGGACTCCTCTTTGGTTTCGAAAAAACAAACCTCGTACGCAAAGTTCCTTTTGGAACAACCCGAGCAACGAGATCCGCTGGAAATCCTTGCCGCTCTCTTGCAGATGGCCGAGCCCAAACCGGCACTCCAGGGTTATTCCATCGCGGAAGTCTCCGAGGGATCAGGTCATTCAAGGGATTCCCGAGGATCGCGGAATCCACGAAATTCGGGGCCACGAAAAAAGGGTTCTTTTGGTGCCGTCCAGAGTTTTGAAATCAACTGGGGAACAGCCAAGGGAGCGACCGCGAGTCGCATCTTGTCGCATCTATGCCGCAGAGGAAATGTCAGCAGTTCTGTGGTCGGTGCGATTCGCCTCGGGCCAGCTTTCAGTACCTTCGAGATTTCAAAAGACTCCTCGGATGGTTTCGAGAAGGCCGCAAGTCGTCCCGATGGACGCGACCCGAATCTCAATATTCGACGCAGTCAGGGCAATTCAAAGCCCGATTATGCGAGACGGCCAAAACCGCATCGGGGCAAACGTCACGATTCCTACGGGGGACGTGCAGCAGCGGCAGGCGCTGGTAGCCGAGGCTAGTAGCCGTGCGCATCTGACTGAGCGGTTTTGGACGATCTACCAGGCCATTCGTATCCTCATCGATGAGGAAGATGATGCGAACCTGTGGAGTGATACCCAACTCCCGAAGATGATCGTCGCTCAGGGCCTATCGATCGCACGTCGCACCGTCAGCCAATATCCAGAATGTGCTGGCATTCCCCAAGCAAAACTACGCAAGCCTTACAACGCCCAGGGTTTTGCTCCTCAGAATCGCTCCCGTTTCTTCTGTGAACTGCCCCGCTTTGTACGATCGCTACTCGTTTTTCTCGGATCGTACTGGTGGTTCTTCGTCGGCATCTTTGCACCGACCCTTTCGAGGTAGGTGGCCAGTTTGAGGCTGAGGGCTTCGACCCTATCCTTCATCTGTGGAGCGAGATCGTTCGTCTCTGCCATGTCCTGGTCGATGGCATACACCTCCGTCTTCCCACTGTCGTGGAAGCGGAACATTTTGTAGCCATCGAGATAGATCACCGAATGGGGCGGATCGCCTGATTGGTAGTGGGGGAAGTGGAAGACCAGTTCTTCTCTGGGGCGTGAGACGCAGGAGTGTGTTGTGGTCGTTCCTTTGCTTTTGGGTTTCAGCAGTGGCACCAGACTGCCGCCTTCCAGTTCTGCGGGCCACTTCTCTTTCGGCACTCCGGCCCATTCACAGAAGGTGGGGAAGAGATCGAATCCGACCACTCGTGTGTCACACCAACTGTTGGCGGTGATGCCGGGCCCCTGGATGATCAAAGGCACCCGTATCCCGCCTTCACGTAGGCTACCTTTACCGCCGCCGAGAAGACTGTTGCGGCCCCCGCCACCTGAACCATTATCAGACATGTAGATGACATAGGTGTTGTCGGTCAGTTCGAGTTCCTCGATGGCCGCAAGGATACGGCCGACACCGGTATCGAGGTCTTCGGCGATGGCGCAACGATGTGCCTGTCGTTCCCGTCTTCCCCGAAACTTCTTTTTGTATTTTTCGACCGTGGCTTCCAGAGCATTCCCTGGAGAGTGAAGGGCATGAAAAGAGAATTGCATGAAGAAAGGTTTCTCGGCCTCTTTCTGTTCCTTCATGAAGTGGATGCCGCGTTCAGCCATACCGAAAATGTCGACAGGGTTGGGATCCTTGAACTTTGCCGCGGCCTCATTGCCCAGGTTTCCATCACTGACGTCATAGCCATGATTTCCAGGGCCACCGCCCTCGAGGTGCCACTTTCCCCAGTGCGCAGTGGCGTAGCCCGCCTTCTTCAACACCTCCGCGATGGTGATCTCTTCACTGTGGATGGTGCGCCGGGATACGGCTCCGACCATTGGATAGTTTTGAGCGGATCGAACCCCGGGACCTGCTTTGGTCCAACCGAGAGCGGCAGGACTGCGACCGGTTTGGAGACTGATTCGAGTGGGAGAGCAGACGGACGCGGGAGAGTATGCCGCAGAAAACCGGAGGCCACGCCCGGCCATTTTCTCCAGCTGAGGTGTTTCGATGATACTGCTGCGGGCTCCGAAAGCGGTGGGGTGCATCGACACCGATAGACCATTCCAGCCCTGGTCATCCGAGAGCAGCAGGATGATGTTTGGAAGGGAAGCAGCTTTGTCCAGGGAAGTGGAAGCCAGATCCTGAGCGGACAACTTTTCGATCGATTGAAAGACAGATGCACCCAGGATGACGATGGCGAGGACACCAGAGACCGTCAGCGGAGAGATTATTTTACGTTTCATTGAAAGGTCTTCGATCCAGTCACTTTGGACGTAAGGAGTTATTATCGGCTCCTTATGGAACCCCGAATATCGTAATCCGTCGGATAGAAACTCAGATTGTTTATGGTGATCCCTCCACCGAAGAAGAGGTCTTTGGCGTTGTCCGATGTGCGGTTCATCCATCGTCCTCCTGGATACCATTGCCCGGATCAGTCTTCTCCTGGAACAGATGAACGGGTCTCTTTCCTCGAGTGATCTAGCAGGCGATCAACTTTGGCGGGGATCACGCCTCAGGTGCAGGCCAACCCCGATCCGAGATTGGCTGCCTCGGGATTCGTTATTCTGGATGTGCTGTTCTGAGATCCATGTTTTCGAATCCATGCCGAATCACAGCGATCTTTCCCGACGTCATCGATCCGACCGTAGAGCGATCCCGGTCGAACGGCTTCAGTTCAATGCTGAATCTGACATGTAGCGAGGAATGCCAATCACGCTTCTCTTGGCGTCCAGGCTGTCTCAGGCCAGATGGTGCCGAGTCCCCCTACATCCCATAATGTACCTTATCGGACCCATGTAAGACTCGGGACTGTCTGCCCCTTCTCCTTTCACCGCCGCTTCGCCGCAGGTCTGGTCTGCGGGCAGACGTTTGTCGGGACCAGTTCACTGCAGTTCTTCAAATGCCTCTCGAGCGATCCGGAGCGCTTCCACCGGAGTGACTTCTCCAGCAGTGACTACACCTGGATGAAACCACCGACACTGCAGGCGCATCTGTTCGCTGAAGAAGTGCAACGAATCGACGACGGTCACTGCGGTGCTCTCCAGAGTCTTCCACTGCTGGTGACTCTGGAGCGGATGGCTCATATCGATCGCCAACTCACCGTGAAATCGAGTCAGGTCCCACGAAGAATCGGGCTGCTTTGTTCCTCTCGAACCTGTCCTGTAGGAGCGATCGCAGTGAATCAGTGCCGCAGCCTGTTCGACCGCCTCGGTATCTTGTCGAGAGTCGCTGTTTCCAGGCCCATGTCCGCGACGGGTACAGATTCGACTGACCTGATAACCGAGCCGGGTCAGTTCCAGAGCCAGCATCTGGGAATCCTCTTCCAGTCCGACGACCACCACCGTCACGTGCCCTGAGAAGTGTTGCTGCAGCAGCCGTCGCACTGCAATGGTTTCGCAACTGGTACCGACCCATGACCGATCTGGTTGGCGAATCAAGGTGTCCCAGCGATTCCAACGGGAGGCATCTTCGTCGAGCGGTCGGGCGACCCGACGTGCCCACGCCTGGTAGGGATCGGATACCGAAAGAGCATCCAGTTGAAGATTATCGGACTCGTCGAGGAAGGGGTCTGGCTGATCGGTGGAGAACTGGATCATCCGGGCCGGTGAACCGTTTTCTTCCAGCCAACGATTATGCCATCCGGGAGCCAGATGGTTCTGAACCTCGGCTCCGATGACCGCCTGTAGTGGTCGCTGCGACTCACATCTGCGGAATCGATAACGATCGACGATGGCGCCGATCGATGGCAGCCCAGGAATCCCCGGATCGTCCGCTGGAACCCGCGCGTATCCCCACGGTTGCTGACAGTCCAGCGCTACCAGGCGATCGATCGGCGATTGATCTCCAGCATTGAAACAGACCACCGGGTAGGATCCATCAGCTGCCACTTGAGCGAGAGCCAGGCGACGAGCCGCCAGGTCCCCCTCCGGCATGACGATCTTGGCTGCCACCGCTCCCGATCGTTGCGCCTCCTCGATTTGGAACTGGACGGAGACCGGGGTGTCCGGGGTTCGATGACAGCTATAGATCCACGGAAGATCGGTCGGCGCTGCCGCATCCGTTTGTGGATCGACATCGAGGGTACCGCGCCACTCACGACAGATCTGGTCCCTGCGAGTGGTTCTGGCGTGATTCGTTCGTCCCCCACGATCGGTCACGATGACCGATAAATTGGCAGGAGGATCAGGAAGTGGAGATTCCTCGCCGGCCAGATCGAGCCTCAATTCGATCCCGGCGATCATACCGGGATGGGCTGTGAACCATGCCTGAGCGGCCTCCAACGTCTTGCCGTCATGGATCACGATGTACCATCCACGAGCGATCGACATCGAACTCCTTAAACTTAAAAGCTGTGAGACAAGCACTGGAACCGATGAACAGGGAGGGTATCATCGAAATCGTTCGGAGGGCAGAAGGCCTCTTCGTGGCAAAGTCATTCCCTTCTTCTCAGGATCATGCGCAGTCTCGGGATTCCTTTTCCGGATCTGCATTCAGGACCTCAGGGATTTCCGCACCATGTTGACCTGCTGTTTTCGATTGTTGGATCTGACATCTTTGGATCGAGCGCTCGGTTTTTCGAACTCATTCTCTCTGTTCAATTGGGATCTTTTTACTACCATCCCACTGAAGAAGTATTGAACTGATGGACTCCAGAGCACCAGGTATTGGATCGGTCGACATGAGGCCCTGAGGGCCGCTCACACGTAAGTTACGATCCATTACATTTTCAACCCATGAGTAACTGCTGAAGATCAGCATCTCAATCGACACCAAGTTGGAGGAGTCCCACAGCGGGATCGACCCAACAGTTTCACCTCAAGGAGAAGCAGTGAACCAGGGCAATTCGTCCTCGAATTCGGATGGAACCAGTCGCCGTCGCAGGAGTAGTCGCGGCGGTCGTACTCGTACAGGGTCAAGCCAGGGTAATTCCGGCGGGGGCTCCGGACGCGGAGGCGGTCGCCGTTCTGGCGGCCAGCAACGGGATCGTCGCCAGGACTCGCGAAGTCAGGATCCGAACTCACGCAGAAGTGGACCAGTTAGCGATTCTCCCCCACTGGCGGAGGGAACCGCGGTGCGAGGCATCCTGGAGGTCGGAAACCAGGGATTCGGTTTCTTGCGATCGGCCGAAAAGTCGTTCCGGATCCAGCAAGACGACATCCATGTCGGAAACAATTTGGTACAGAAGTACAGTCTCCATACCGGTCACTACATCGTCGGGACTGTCGGCGGCCGCTCACCCCGAGGTCGCGGCCCCAGCCTTGCGCGCATCGAATCGGTCGACGGAGATGAACCCGAAGAAGTCAAGAATCGAACTTTCTTCAAGGAGATGACCAGCATCGATCCGACCGATCGATTCTTGCTCGGGAATAACGGCAACATCTCGATGCGCCTGGTCGACCTGATCGCACCGATCGGAAAGGGACAGAGAGCCCTGATCGTGGCTCCTCCACGAACCGGGAAAACGGTACTGTTGCAACAGATGGCCAAGTCGATCACTGAAATTCACCCCGATTCGATGGTGCTCGCCCTACTGGTCGATGAACGACCGGAAGAGGTCACCGACTGGAAGCGAACGGTCAAGGCAGAGGTCTACGCCTCTTCCAGTGATGAATCATCCAAGACCCATGTACGCGTCTCGGAGATGGCATTGCAACGTTGCCATCGGTTGCTGGAGGCGAAATGCGACGTGGTCCTGCTGCTCGACTCTCTGACTCGCCTGGGACGGGCTTATAACCTGGAGACCGCTCACAGCGGTCGTACTCTCTCTGGAGGAGTCGATGCGAAGACGCTGGAGAAGCCCAAGGCCATCTTCGGTGCCGCTCGCAATGTCGAGGAGGGCGGAAGCTTGACGATCATCGCTACCGCATTGATCGAGACGGGCAGTCGCATGGACGAGGTGATCTTCGAGGAGTTCAAGGGAACCGGAAACATGGAATTGGTTCTTTCTCGAAAACTGGCCGACCAACGGGTATTCCCAGCCATCGATGTCACACTTTCTGGGACTCGTAAGGAAGAGAAACTCTACAGCACCGAAGAGATTGAACAGATCTGGAAGTTGAGAAGAGTTCTGACCAGCGTCAATCCCATCGAGGGAATGGAGTTGCTCAGTCAGAGAGTCGGATCCTTCGGTGACAACGCGGAGTTCCTGACCTCACTGGGAAGTTGACCGGGTAGAACTACGAATTAATCGATCATCGATCAACGATTCTTCGACTCCGTAACTCCCGACACGGGCGCGAACCGTCTCGAAGTGAAGATCCGAACCTCCACAAGCTCCCAGTTGATGCTGCTCCTTGAACAGGCGTGCAGCGGCTCGATCTTTGGGCCCCAGGTTTCGAGAAAGACACTCGACGCCATCGAGTCCTGCCTCGACCAACGACCTGCCCACCTGTTTCAGATGAACAGCGGCTGGATGAGCCCAAAAGACCAGTCCTGAGAACTGATGAACTTGCTCGATGGCATCGGATCCAGCCAGAGCAGGGCGGGCAAATCGATCTCCCCCGAGCCAACGCTTGTAGAGTGGTCTGGTGGTCGCTGCGAGTCCCCCACGCACCAAAGCTCTCGCCACGTGAGACCGACATGGCACACCACCTTGCAACTCTTCCTCGAGGTCCGCCATCCGCAAGGGAATGCCGGAGTCGCGAAGTTTCATCACGCCAGCCATCACCCGATGGCGTCGATCATCTTCGAGTTGCTGAACCCAATCGAGGAGAGGTGCGGTCAAGCCCTCGGGGAAATAGGCCAGAAGGTGCAAGTCGTGAGGACCGACACGACAAGTCATCTCGAGTCCCGGTAGGATTCGTAACGATGGAGGAACGTCGAGCTGGTGATAAGCGGACAGGGTGTCGTGATCGCAGATGGAGATGCACGAGAGAATCCCGGCGGCTCTGTCCACTACTTCGGCCGGGGTCAGTCCCCCATCGCTACAGCGGGTGTGAAGATGAAGGTCGACTCGATGGGGTTGGTTCAAGGAGCGGTCACCAGGATCTCCAGAGCACGCTGGATCCTCTCGATCGATCGATCCTTACCAAGCACAGCGATCACCTCGATGAGATCGGGTGAATCCTGCCGAGAGGTCAAAGCCCAGCGTAGCGGCATGAACAACTGCGGTTTCTTCAATGAGTGCTGGTCGAGGAGTTGTGCGAGAGCCGCCTCGATGGCGGCGGGCTCGAATGGCGAAATCTCTGCAAACAACTCGCGAGAGCCTTCGAGGGCGCAGAGAGAAGTCTCGCGTGTGCCCTTCTTGGGGATCAGTTGGTCGGAACTGGGGGCTATTGGGTCTCCGAAGTACCAGTCGGTTCGGTCACTGAATTCAGCCAGCCGCACCATTCTTTCTGTGACCAGCGGCAAGATCGTTGCTGCATCTTCTTGCGACACTGCTGGAGGGAGGAATCCTTCATCCGCAAGGCGCTTCAACAACACCTGCGGTTCCATCCTGCGGATGTGCATTCCGTTGATCCAGTCCAGTTTCACCAGATCGAAGACTGGAGCACCGGTAGAGATCTTTTCGATATTGAATTCTTGCTGGAATCGATCGAGGTCAAAGACCTCTTCTTCATCGGGGGGTGACCAACCCATCAATGCGAGGAAATTGAGAATCGCCTCCTTCAGGTAACCCTGCTCACGAAACCAGTCGAGGCTGACCGGATTTTTGCGTTTGGAGATCTTTGAATGATCGGCATTTCTCAGCAGTGGTACATGGAAAAACCTCGGTAATGGGTGATCCAGAGCCTGGTAGATCAACACGTGTTTGGGAGTCGAAATCAGCCACTCCTCCGCTCGAACCACGTGGGTGATCCCGAATTCGATATCATCGACCACATTGGCCAGGTGGTAGGTGGGGAATCCGTCAGTCTTGATCAGGACCTGATCATCGATCTCGGAGTTGGCGACGCGAATCTCTCCACGAATCTGATCGACGAAGGAGGTCTCTCCCTCCGCCGGAACTCGCAAACGGATGACATGAGGCTCATCTTTGGCAGCTCTCTGGTTGGCCTCGACCCGATCCAGATCACGACAGGTCCCAGGATAGCCCAGTCGCATCTTGTCCTGTTTCTGCTTTTCCCGCGCCTTGGCAAGAGTTTCTGCGCTGCAAAAGCAGCGATAGGCACTGCCACTCTCCAGCAGGTGATCGACCTTTTGCTGGTAGATGGCGTTACGCTCACTCTGGCGATAGGGAGCACAGGGACCACCGATGTCCGGTCCTTCATCCCAGTCGAGGCCGAGCCAGCGCAAGGCATCGAAGATCTTCTGCTCGCTACTGGCCTGATAGCGGGTGCGATCAGTGTCATCGATGCGCAGCAGGAACTGGCCTCCGGTCTGACGTGCCAGAGTGCGATTGAACAGTGCCACGTAAGCGGTTCCCACATGGGGATCTCCGGTGGGGCTAGGAGCAATGCGTGCTCTGACGGAGCCATCGGTCATGAGGAGTCTCCCTGTCGATCACGGTGCAATTCATCGACCCAGCGGCCGAAATGGTCCATCTCGAGATTGACCACATCCCCCACGTCACGTTGGCCGAGGGAGGTGACCGCGAGAGTATGAGGAATCAACGCCACGGAGAAGGAGTCGTCGCTACTACTGGCGACGGTCAAACTGACCCCATCGACGGTCACGGAACCCTTTTCGACGGTACGAAATCGTGAAGATCGATCGTGTTCGATAATCCAGCAGGTCTCCCCATCCGACTGGATGGAGCGGATGGTACCCAGGGTGTCGATGTGGCCAGTGACATAATGGCCTCCCAGTCGATCCCCCACCTTCAAGGCTCGCTCCAGATTGACGACGGAATCGACCACTCTGGTGCCGAGGACGGTGCGCCGCAGCGTCTCCTCCACCACGTCGAACTGGAGTTCTTTGGCCTCGGGTAACAGGGTCAGGCAAGCCCCGTCGACACTGATACTCTCCCCAGGGACCAGATCTCCCCACGGCGACAGATCCCCACTGGTGGAGGTTTCTGGGCGAGAACTGACAGTCAACCGCCGTCCCTGTGGGGTGGTGGTCAAATTGAGAATTCTGGAGCTACGCTCGACGATTCCAGTAAACACGGAGACCCTCCTGCCTCGCGGGAATGCTACGGGAGAGGGGGGCCGTTCGCCACCGATCTGGAGCACCAGAGGAGGTCCGGGAAGCCGGGCTGGGTCGAATCAAATCTGCTCGGAAGCTGTCTCGGGGGAACTTGACCCCCCGGAAAGAGACAGATATCATGTCCCACTTGGAATCCAATCGCTTGCTCGCTTGCGATGGAACCGATGTCAGTGGAATGTCAGTGGCAGGTTCTATCGATCGCTTCCTCTCTCCCGGAGGAGGCTCAAGTGAAGAACGGTTTGAGGTCGGGAGTCAGATCTGAAAGCAGATTTGCCAGTTGTGGAAGAGTCGCGGTGATCAATGCCGGGACTGTTCGTCAAATTAATGGAATACTCAAATCGGTCGTCGAACGGTGATCTGAAAATCATCGTAAGCCTCGGGGAGACGGGCTAGCGATCGAGGAGATGTGTTATGGGAGGCGGTATCCCCGCCGATCCAGCGGTCATTTCGGAACAGTTCCGGAACTCCAAGGATCATCCCGAACGGAAGGAACTGGAGATGAGTGGGCTCGCCAAGTTTTTCGTGGTGATCAATCTCGTCCTTGCACTCTTTTTCCTCGGTGTCAGTGCAACCTTGTTCCAGTCCCAGAAGGACTGGAAAGGTGCCGCCGAGAAAGCCCAACAGGCTCATGAAGAGACTTTCAGCAAGGCCAAGACGATGAAGAGTGAGTTGCAAGGGCAACTCGATAGTAAGAGTCGCGACAACGTGTCGCTGAAGAGTGAAGCCGAGCAACTCGGTACCCAGGTGACTACTCTTCAGAACGACAATGGGGATCTTCGCAAGGATACCGCGAGGCTCGAGACCAAAATCGACGATCTGGATTCCCGGATCTCCCAGAAGGATGAGCATATCCAGGACAAGGATTCCAATATCGCTCGCCTCGAGGAAGAGATCACTCGCCTTAGCAGTGAAATCGACTCCGCAGGAGAAGCAAAGAAGTTGGCGGAGCGTCTACGCAACCGTGCTTTGCTCGACAAGGAGCAACTGGCTCAGCAGACGGAAGCTCTCAACAAGGAGCTGACTGCGCTCAAGCAAGATTATGATGATCAACAGCTTCTGATCTCCCGGATTGTCGACTCCGGTGTCCGTCTTCCCGATATCGGAGTGACCACAGCGCCTCCGATCGACGGAATGGTCGTCGGTGTTCAGGAAGGGGTCGTGGTCCTCTCGGTCGGTAAAGACGATAACGTCGAGATCGGCTATGAGTTCACCATTTACGATGGCGATCGCTTCATTGGCAAAGTCCAGGTCACCAAGGTTCTTGACGATATGTCCGGTTGCACCATCCTGTTCCAGGAGGGCTCCGGCATTCGTGAGGGACACAAGGCCTCGACACGTCTGTCCGGTTAGGAAGGGGCTCACATGTATGATCAACCGATCGTAGAACGCAAGGATGCAAGCCCACTGGCGACCAGTTTGCTGGCCATTTCGGTGGTTTGTCTGATCCTGGCTTCGACTCTGCTGGGGATGCGCTTGCGGGAGTTAACGATTCCAGGCAAGACCGCCACCACCAGTGCGAAATCGTGGGAAAATACAGCACTGAAGCACACCACAGATAAGGCCAATGCCCTGCTCGCGGGAGTTGAACTCCCGGATGAAGGGTAATCACCGGATCCAGTGCCGTGTGGATGACTTCGAATTGTTGACTTCGAATTAAGGCCTGCTTCCCGTTCGGGAAGCAGGCCTTTTTTCACAGGCGGGAGCACCCCGGAGTCTGGGAACTGGTCACGGTTCTTTTCAGTCTCCCCTCGCCTCTCAGAGAAACCCTGCGTAGAATGCCCTATGGAGCAGCAACGAACTCTTGTCCACGGTGCAATACCGTGGAAGGATCGCCCGGAAGGCGCATCTGCACTTCACAAGAGTTCAATCAAGATTGAGGACCGTGGTCCTCAAGGGGAATCGTTTCCGCAGAATTGGTGAGACCGTTCACTGCGGAGATGGGCGAGGAGTATAACTCTTGGTATTTCGAACAGCACACACTTGGATGAACTCCCTGGTGGGTCGGTTTTCCACCGATCTAGGGATTGATCTTGGAACTGCCAACACACTGGTATGTGTTCGTGGGCGTGGAATCGTCATCAATGAGCCTTCGGTAGTGGCGGTCAAGGCCGGCAGCAACCAGGTTCTCCTCAATGGGCGAGCGGTCGGTAGTGTCGCCAAGGAGATGATGGGAAGAACCCCCACCTCCATCGAAGCCGTGAGACCTCTTCGAGACGGTGTGATCGCAGATTTTGAGATCACCGAAGCGATGTTGAAGTACTTCATCAGGAAGGTTCAGAATCGATCTCGCTTCTTCAGCCCCCGCGTGGTCATCGCTGTTCCCAGCGGCATCACTGCAGTCGAGAAACGTGCGGTTTACAATTCTGCCGAACGGGCTGGAGCCAGGAAGGTCTACCTGGTCGAAGAGCCTCGCGCAGCAGGACTCGGTGCAGGGCTTCCCATCGAGGAGCCGATCGCCAGCATGGTGGTCGATGTCGGTGGCGGAACCACAGAGATCGCCGTGCTCTCGCTGGCGGATGTCGTGACCAGTGTTTCGCTGCGAGTCGCAGGTGACGATATGGACGAGGCGATCGTCAAGTACATCAAAGACACCTATAACATTCTGGTCGGGCCACTGACTTCGGAGCAGATCAAGATCAAGATCGGATCGGCGTACCCACTCGAAGTTGAACTCGAGATGGAGGTCAAAGGTCGAGATTTGATCGGCAACCTTCCGCGCAGTACCCGGATCACCAGCGAAGAAATTCGCGAGGCGCTCCAACCTCCGGTGGACCAGATTATCGAAGGGATCAAATCCTCACTTGAGAAAACGGATCCCGAGTTGTGTGCAGATCTGGTCGAGCGTGGAATCGTACTTTGTGGCGGAGGAGTCCTGCTACGAGGACTCGATGAGAAGATCCGTAAGGCTACCGGATTGCCTGTCCGCGTTGCTGACGACCCATTAACCTGTGTTGCCAGAGGGACGGCAATTTTTCTGGAAAAACTAGATGAGTATTCTTCTGTCCTCGACTCCATCGAGGACGATTTCTAGAATCCGCCTCGACGGAATCGAACGGGAGTGATGTGAAGCGCATCGAGCGCGCTTACTGGGCGATCGGTTGCTGGTTAGTCCTCGCCTTGATCGGCTACGGACTTCAGCCACTCGTTTCTTCCTCTGGATCAGTAGATGTTCACCGTCAACTGCTGGAGCAAGCGCTTCAACACTCCCTCATTTCCGAGACAGAGGAACTGGCAATACTCGATCGCCAGGGTTTACTCGATCGTTTCCTTTCTGCGAATTTCGTAGGATCTCTCTTCCAACTGGTTCCAGCGCGAATGAGTCCGCACAATGATCCGCATCCACGAAGATCGGTGGCACGTCTTGATCGTGGATCAGAGACGGGCCTGACTGCAGGAATGGGTGTGATTGGGGCGGCAGGGGTAATCGGCAAGATCATCTCCACCGGACCGGGTTGGAGCCTCGTTCAACTGGCGGACGATCCAGCCTTCGTCATCCCCTTTATCGATGAAGATGGTCGATTGGCTATCTACGCCGGCGGGCCCGATCGCGGCCAGGGTCATCCTCGCTTGAGAATCGACCCGGTAAAGTTGGACAAGAGTATGGTCGTCAGAACCCATGGAGGAGGCGGCACCTTTCCGGAAGGACTGGTGGTCGGGATCGTCTCTGAAGTGAGAATCCCATTTCGCGACACCGTGATTCGACCCACCTCCACTCTTCATCAAGGACAGGAAGTTTTGATCCTGACTCCAATGACCCGATTGGATACGCGATGAAGGTGGGTTGGTTCACCATCATCCTGGTATTGACCATCTTTACCACCGGGGCCTTTCGACCGCTCATGGTGAAAACCGCTGCAGTGGCGGATCCGTTGTTGATCCTGCTGGTCTGGTTTGCACTGGTCGATCGCTGGCCGAGAATCGTCGTGGTTCTCTCAGTCATCTGTATCTACCGTTTGTACGGTGGGATTTCTACCCCTCTGGAAGTGCTGGCTCCACTCCTGTTGGTGCTGATTGCGGTTCGTGGGTTACGACAGTTGTTGGATCCATATCATCCATGGAAACGGTTCCAGATTGTGATTCCAGCGCTGCTGTTGGGGGCAGTCCTTCAGGAGTTCGTTCTGGCGGGCAACCTTCCTACGATCAGTTTTGTGTTTCAGAGTTGTTGGGTTGTGGCACTTTTCGTAGCGTTGTTATTTCCAGTACTGGATCTGACCACCCCACTGTTGCGAAGTGCTCGATTCCCCCTTTGATTTTTGTTTTGAAAGGTATCCATGCAACGAGTTCGGATTCTGTTCATCGCAACCCTGCTGATCCTGCTGACCGCAGGAATCGGGTCGAGGTTAGTGGTGTTGCAGGGTCTAGAGTGGCGTGAGCACGCTCTTCGAGCTTCCAGCATGCATCGATCGATTCGTTACTTCCCCGCCCCTCGTGGGCGGATTCTCGATTCTCGTGGAATCGTCCTGGCGTGCGATATCCCGGTGGTTCGAGCTTCCTTCCTTCTCTCTGAACTGGAACCAGTGCGCTGGGTGGCCAGGCGACTGGCCAAAAAAGTTCATGGAGTGAACTCCAAGTTTCCGTGGGATGAAGCGGCACTGTGGAACTCACTTCAAGGGGCACGTTCCTCATTACGCCACCAGTTCGGTATCGTCGAAGAGATGGCGAACCATCCATGGCTTCGCAAACTCGACCAGAAAACCGGCCAGGAGGTCGCACGTGCCGTTCGATTGAGACCGGAGGATTATCCAGGAGTGGTGGTCACCGATGAGGGCCACGATTACACGATTTATATCGATCCCAACCTGTTGTTTGCAGGGGAGATCGGGATTCGAAGGATGGAACGAGAACTCGAGCTGGAGCGAGGTACTCTGTGGGATAAGGTCGAACAGGCCTATGCTCTGGTACAAGATCCCGAGCGAGACATCCAGGAGCGAGAGTGGATTTTTCGGCACCAGCGACACCCGTTACAAGATGCGGTCCCAGCGCATCTTGTCGTCAAGATCAGCACCGATCCGGAGAACTGGCCGGGAATCCATCTCGAAGAAGTGCGGAATCGAGAGCATCCTGGCGGATCCTTCCTCGGGCAACTTCTCGGTCACACAGGATTGCCATCACAGGCTGTTCTGGATCGTTGGAAGCAGCGTGACGAACCCGTCATCGATCGTTTGGTTCTCAGGGACCTCCGAGTCTTTGAGGTCCTGCAAGAATTCTCCCATCACAGCGCCGATCAAGTGGGTCGCAGCGGCCTGGAGTCGGTGCTGGAGCAGCGACTCCGTGGGCAACCGGGAGCCGAGGTGCGAATCCTCGACCATCTCCGGCGATCGGTCGGGGATCCGTTACATGTGGCTCGGGCTCGCGCCGGGGATGACGTCAAATTGTCGGTCGATTTCGCATTGAGTCGCTGGTGCCAAGATCTGTTGGTTTCAAGAGACATCGATTTTGGAGCCGTGGTGATCCTGGAAGTCGACGATGGTTCTGCGATCGGCTGGACTTCCCTACCGGCACAGGGGATGGAAGTCTATCGAGATCGAGCTCTATATGACGAAAGAAGCCAATCGAAGTCTGGCTGGTTTCACGACCGCGTCAGCGCGTGGGCGATCGACCCAGGCTCTACATTCAAGACAGTGGTGGCACTGGCAGCCTTGCAGGCTGGAGTCGTCACAGCGGATGAGAAGATCCTTTGTAACGGAATTCTCGACCCGTCTCAGACGAATAGAAATCGCTGCAACAATCACCCTCACGGCATAGAGTTGAATCTCTCTGCAGCACTGGCGCGATCTTGTAATGTCTTTTTCTACACCATGGGCCAACGTCTCGGTGTGGAAGGAATCGTCGCCTGTGGCGAGCAGTTGGGATTATGGAGAAACTCTGGCTGTGGAATCGCTTCTGAATCGGCAGGCATCCGTCCCGTCACCAATCCGACAGGGACAGCCATCGGTCGTGGCTTTACCACCACTCCTCTGCAAATGGCGAGGATCGCACTCACCATCGCCTGTCGCGGCCAGGGACCTGGAATCCGCATCATCGATGGGATCATCGGGGAATCGACCGCACCAGATATCGATCAGAAACACTTCGAAACTGTGATCGATGGAATGGTGTCGGCTGTCAGAGACCGAGGTGGGACCGCATTCAAGCCATCCTACGGATTGACTACTTACGATGTCGCTGTCAAGACGGGCACAGCAAAGCGAGGACAATCGCCACTTAATGATGCCTGGTTGATCGGTTTCGCACCGGTAGTCCAGCCAAAAGTAGCGTTTGCGATTTCGGTGCAACAGGTCGCTCTCGGAGGTGGTGAAGCATGCGCTCCTATCCTTTCCGAGATACTCAACCGGCTCGAGCAGCAACGTGGATGGGATCTGTCCCGATGATTTCACTGATCCAGTCGTGGCTCCGAGACTGGAAGGAGGGCTGGATCGGTCCTGCCTTGCTGTTACTCCTGACCACCGGGTTGTTGTTGGTCATCGGTACCATATTTGTGCATAGCGCTGCAGATGGACCTGAAGGTGGATTTCCTGGCCCCTATTCCAGCAGTCACATGAAAAAAATACTGGTCGGTCTGGCCGGGATGTTGGCGTTCTCCTGCATCCCTTCGAAGCAGTTCGAGAAGTACTCGGCGGCATTCTTCTGGGGAACCATAGGTCTGTTGGGACTACTACTACTGTGGAAGTGGGCCCAAGGAGGGGTAGTTCGTTGGATACGAATCGGCGGATTTGGTCTCCAGCCATCGGAGTTGGCAAAGATCTCCACCATCCTGCTGGTCGCGCAACTTCTTCGCAATGGCGAACGCCTGCGTCAGTGGAAGAGTCTCCTCAAGGTTCTGGCGATGGCCGCTCTCCCCTTTCTGATGATTGCGGCTCAGCCTGATCTTGGAACAGCCTTGATCCTGGCTCCGACCATCGCTGCGATGTTCTGGGTTGGCGGTATCAGCACTCGAAAATTCATCGCTCTCGGTGTCACCGCATTGCTGTTGGTGAGTAGCTGCGGCTGGCCGCTACTGACTAATTACCAGCAGGATCGAATCAAAAGCTATCTTGGAATTGGCGAAGTCGCTCTGGAATCCGCTGGTGGTTACCAGGTGGCTCAATCGATCATCGCCATCGGTAGTGGCGGCCCGACTGGGCGCGGCCTGCACCTGGGCAGTCACCACGATCTCGGCTACTTGCCGGAGGATCACAACGACTTCATATTCTCGGTCATTGGAGAAGAGTGGGGTCTGGTTGGCACCATCTCCGTGCTGCTGGGATTCCTGGTACTGGTGTTGACGATGCTGGGCGTCGCCTGGAATTGTCGCGATCCCTTCGGGCGGCTGGTGGCTGTGGGTGTGGCGACTCAGATTGGAATGCAGGCCATCATCAACCAGGCGGTGACGGTCGGGCTGTTACCCGTGACCGGTATGCCACTGCCCCTCATCTCCTTCGGCGGAACTTCCATTGTGGTGACCTTGATGGGAATCGGAGTCGTCATTTCCTTTGCACGCAAACCGGTCGAGGTGATCCATCCGGATGGACTGCAACGAGGAACATCCTCGGTGCAGCACCGGCCGATACGTGCCCAGACACACCCGGATCAACCCTAGTGCCCCACTTCATCTTGCCGCTGGTGACTGGGCGATCAGAAGGAGAGTTGGGGTGGGAAAAACGATCCGTACCGGCGAGAAGTCAGCCGCGAATAGGCACAAAAAAAAGAGGCGCCATCGGGGAAATGGCGCCTCCTCGGAAAGAAATGAAGCAAGGAAGGCGACAATGTCGCCTCGGGGAGGACACCAATCTATTGCAGGCTGGTGGCCTTGCACGAGAGACTTCTTTCGAAGGATCTCTCCAACTCCCCTGTCCCAAAGAGCCCACTGATTCATTGCATGGAACGTGCCAAATCGGTCTGACGCTGATTCAGGAATACTAACTCGCAACAGTTGAACCATTTACGGAGATTCCCCCCAAACCGACGGGCGAAAGGCACTATGACAAAGTGGCTAGATGGCTACCACTATGAGATGTATTTCTCAACGAGTGGTGCTAAGCATCGGATGGGAAAGAGGTTGCAGAAGTGGCCAATATTCGCTCACTGATGGAGCGCTGTGGTGTTTTTCGGTCAAAAAACAACCGCTCAGTCGTGGTGAAGTGGACGGATCCAGCCCAGGGTTTCTCCGGCAGCCACCGGATCACCCGCCTCCGACCAGTGGACCAGCAAGGTTCCCGAGGTGGGAGCGGAGACGGAACGCAAGCATTGCCCCTCGGCAATCAGGAGTAGTTCCTGATCCTTTTCGATGGGATCACCGGGGAAAACACACCAGTGCAGAAGAGTGGCAGCAGAGAGGTCCTGCGGCGCTTCAGGCGCCTCAGGGACCACGTGCACGGAGGATTGAACTCCGTCAGAGTATTGAATCGAAATCGCCCCGGGTTCCACCATCGGCTCCACCTCACGATCGGCATCCATGAAGACGGATTATAGACCGGGACGCGACCACTGGAAAGATCGCGAGCATCGGTCCCTAGGGACAGGAATCGAAGGCTTCGCAGGTCAGGTTATCCTCGGTCGGATCAATCCCGCAGGAATCGAACGGCTCCTGTGGTGGCGGGCCTCCACTGAACATGTAGCTCAGCAGCAGAACCGGGTCCCCCAGCACGATGATTCCATCGTCATCGATATCGGCGTTCTTCTCGCACAGAGAAGGTGCACCACCGTTGAACATGTAACCGAGCAGGTTGACCGGGTCGCCCAGGTCGAGGTTGCCGTTGCCATCGAAATCACCACGGGTGAACTGGACTCCCACGACACCTTCAAGGACTTCGACGCTGGTACCGCTGGTGTTGACCGCCGCAGAACCGGAGCCCAGTGAGACGATGATGGCGGTCGGTGGCGACGGAGCCTGGGTCACGAGGTCGGAGGAGAAATCGAGGTTGGTTGAACCAAGTGGTGAGGTGTCGAGCGCTTGGTAGTGCCCCACGATCAGTTCTTGATTATTACCTGCGGACATCTCGCTGATGGAAGTGATCGCATAGAGACAGGCGACGATCAGTCCAGAGGCGCCTTCGGGATCGATATCGATCAGCAGGTACTCGGGACCGGCACCGCCGTTGAATCCGCTGAGCGCAGCACCAGGGTCGGCACTGGTCAGAGCCAAAGCATCTCCGGAGTGAGCAAAGCCAAAGGAGAATCCGTAGTTGGTCTCGGGAGCATCGATCAGGATCTGAACATCTACATCCAGGCCCTGCTCCACTGTTGCGGCGGAAGCACTGGCACTGAGGGTGAAGGGCAGCATTCCACCAATCTCGATCAACCCATTTTCGGTGGTCGGGACGATGGCGATTCCGCCTGGAGCCACGGCGAGGTTCTCTGATATCTGAGCATCACCGGGGAACACTTCGGAACAGAACTGGATGCTGGCAAAGGTGTCGTCGGGTCCCAGTAACAGGGTCTGCATGATGATCGTCTCGTGACCCATTGAAATCGGTAGGTTATTGAGTCCAACGAAATTGACGACTACTCCCTGCCTCACTCCAAAACCTGGGAAGAGGGTGAGTTCATCGAAATCAGCGGGTCCACCGGCATTTGCGGTAGTGGAAGCCGTACCGCTGGCCACCTCGACGATCTCGATATTGGAGTCGTGGCAAATGGCGACGGACCATCCCGCCAGATCGCCGCCAGGATTGTCGATCAAGGAACGAGTGATGACGGTGGCACCGGAAGGACCCGATCCACTGGTATCAAAATGGAAGATATATCCGGGATCCTGAGCCAGAACACTTTGACCTGCCAGGAGCAAGATCGAGAGCATGGCGATCCTCATGAGGATGTGAAAGTAGGACATCGGAATCTCCTGTTCAGCAGTCGAATTGGTTCGAAGTTGGACTGAGAAAGAGTAATTCTGAGCACCTTGGCAGCGGGACAGTTGCTTATTATGGGCCCCGCAAGGGCCGAGAAGCAACTTTAAGCCAGGCTCATTTCTTCCTCATCTCACCGATTCTCAGGGCAGAACTACGGTCAGAGAGACCGATTGTATCACTTCACCCTTGTTTACGGCACCCCCCACATTACAACTCTGATTCGAAATCTGGAATATCCACTTCCTGTACGGATGGCACCGAATCGGTTTATCGCTCCCGATTATTCCCCACCGAAATACGTCTCGACGCGGCATCCACAGCGGGCACGCCATTTGCCTCACTCTTCCTTCGAACCGCGGCGCAAATGCCACCTCGAAGAAAGGTCCGACGATGAAGCCTGAATCTGCTGACAGCCCACTGTCGATTACCAACAGTTCGGTGCATCCGTTGAAGGAACTACAGGAAAAGGGAATTCAGAAGATTCGTGTCGTGACACCGGCACAACTACGAGATACCGCCCGAAAAGCGGTCTCCCGAGCACTGCTGGAGATGCTGGATGGACTGGCGCTCTCCACGGAGCAGCACCAACAGATCCTTGCGAGGGCGAATCAGTACGTGTCCCCCACTGTCGCAACTCCAGTGGAACGTGGTGAGGCCACGAAAGTGATCCAAGAGGAAAAAGTAGTCACGAATCCGATGATCAAAGTTCCGTCTCCGATCATCCCGTCGATCCCAACGCCTGCGGCGGCTGAGCAGGCTTCTACCAGTGCCTCGGATGGTCCTCTCGGCAAGAGAGAGAAAGCGTTGCTGATCCAGCTATCGAAGCTGATCGCTCGCGACTGGAGAACCGAATTGGCGACTGTGAGAGATACTCAGAACACACATGTCGAAAGGCTCGAGATGAGAATTGAAGAATTGACCCTGGCACTTCAAGCCACCGATCATGCGATCGCCGTAGGCGGCGACCTCGAGATCGATCAGCTGGAAGTGAAGTCCCCCTTTGATCACAAGAAATCAGAACTCCTGGACCAGTTGTTCCAGGCCAACGTGGCTCTCCGCGCAATCTCGGAAGAGCCACTATCGGGAGATCTCCCCTCCCAGCCTAGAGAAGGTAGGTCGTCATGAAGCCGCAGAAAAAAGTTCAGAAGAATCAGCACCACGACGTGAAGTCTCCCAAGATCAGTTCCAAGACGAGCTTGCTGCACGTAGGAATCGACCTGGGAACCAGCAGGAGCGCCATCGCCGGTTCCAATGGATCCAGAGATGTGATGGCCAGTCTGGTCGGTTGGCCAAAGGACTCGGTCTCGGCCAAGGTTCTCGGCGGCCAAACTCTGGTGGGAGATGCGGTGCTCAAGAATCGCCTCGCTCTCAATACCTGTTTTCCGCTGAAGGAGGGCAACCTGGCCTTTACCCGTCTCAGTGGATCGGAGCAGGATTTGTCTCGCCAGGCAGGAGTGCAATTGCTCTCGGCGCTGCGTAAGGCGTGCAATCCAAGGCCTGACCAGGCGGTATGCGCAGTGATCGGTGCTCCGGCAGAAGCGACTCGTGAAAACAAACAAGCCATCGTCGATCTGGCCAACGAGGCAGGGATCGAAGGCGTGATGGTCGTGTCGGAACCGTTCGCCGTGGCCTACGCACTCGACGCTCTGGAAAACGCCATCGTCATCGACATCGGTGCGGGAACCATAGATCTGTGTCGAATGGCGGGCAGCCTGCCCGGACTCGAGGATCAGGTCACCGTATTCCGCGCAGGAAACTACGTCGACCAGAGACTCGCCGAACTGGTACGGGAGGCCCATCCGGAGGTGCAATTCACTTCCAACATGATCAAGATGGCCAAGGAACGATTCAGTAGTGTGATCGACACGCAGAAACGGGCGATCGTGACCTTCCCGATAGCCGGGCGCCCGACTCCGGTGGATATCACCGATCAGATTCGCAGCGCCGTGGAAGAATTGGTCCCCTGGATCACCGAAGCGATCCAAAGCTTGGTCGCTAGTTTTGATCCAGAATTCCAGCATCTGATTCGAAATAGAATCATCGTCAGCGGCGGTGGCTCACAGGTGTTTGGCCTCCAGGAATCACTGGAGCAGGGTCTCGAAAGCCTGGGCGGCGGTCGAGTCCTGATCGTCGACGACCCGGTCTACGCCGGTGCTCAGGGTGCACTCAAGTTGGCCCAGGAGATGCCCACAGAGTACTGGACAAGAATGCGCGGTTAAATCGCGCCATCCCATTGCACTCCCCCCCTTCTTAGTCGGGGTCTCGATTCGTCGAGGCCCCGGCTTATTTTTTTATCCACCCGGGGGTGTTTGGAAGTCTCGAGTGCGCAGTTGGTTGACGATGGCTGCGATTTGGGCGCCTACCTTCGAGAGCTGGTCGATGGAGTTCTGCGGGGTTCGCTCGACCGGTCCCAGCGACAGCCGTATCGCACCACGGATCCATTCGAGGTCCACTCCCATCGCCTCGAGAACATGACTGGGTTCGCGTGCACCGGAAGAACAAGCGGAACCACTCGATGCGGAGATCCCGTCCATGTCGAGTCGGACTAGCAAGGTCTCGGCGTGGACACCGCGGAAACTGACATGAACACAACCGGGCCAGTCATCTTCTTGATGGGGAATGATCTTGCAGTCCGGAATCTGCTGCATCGGCAGTAACAGCGCCTCTCTGGCGAGTCGAAGTGCCGCCAGGTCCCACAAGGGCGTGCTACGCGAAACTCGAGCCAGTTCTCCCATCCCCGTGATCGACAGCAGGTTTTCGGTTCCGGGTCGGATTTTCTTCTCCTGTGGCCCGCCACGAAGAAGTGGATCGATGAGAAGTCCAGTTTTGACCCACAGAGCGCCCGCACCAACCGGCCCGAAGGACTTGTGGGCGGTGATGGTTGCGGCATCTACCGACAATTCAGGGATCGTCTTGGGGATACGAAAAAAACCCTGGGCACCATCGATGTGAAGCCGTCCGCCGCCTTCGTGAATATGGCGAGCAAGCTTCGGGATCTCCTGGCTGATCCCGGTCTCATTATTGATCCAATGGATCGAATAGAGAGCCCCGTTGACCACCTCGAAATCGCGAATCTTGCCCGAACGGTCCACTTCGAGCACACCACCTGGACGACCCTCTTGCCACTGTTGCCGCGCGGGTTCGAGCACCGAAGGATGTTCGGTGGCCCCGACAAAGAGCGGGGCATCGATGGGGGCCAGCCCCTTGATCGCCAGATTATTCGATTCGGTACCACCACTGGTAAAATGGAGTTCGGAGGATTCCACCGCCAGTAATGAGGCGAGTTGGTCACGAGCATCGTCGAGGATTTTCCGAGCGTCCCGACCGTGTCGATGCAAGCTCGACGGATTGGCCGGGGCAGCCCCCTGTAGACACTGATGCATCTTCTCAGCCACCTGGGGGTGCAAGGGAGTCGTTGCGTTGTGATCCAGGTAAGTATTCAACTTCACGGGGTACCTGTCAGGTCGACACCACGGGTCGCTAACAGTTCGATTTCCCAGAGTTGATTCAAGCCGGGCTGGAGCCGCAGAGAGTATTCGATGTACTGCTCATCCGAACTCCATATGAGGGTGATCCAGCGATCCTGCCCCCCTCCCGGAGGGACCTCGACACCATCGTCGATACTGGAATCCACCAGTAAGTCTCTGAGGCCCAGATCATCGAGTTGTGGAACGTCCACAAAACGGATCAAAGCCTGGAAAGCGAGAGCCGATATCTGTTCTCGTGTCGTTTCAGAAAGACAGCGGTATGCGGCGTCGTACTGACTGGCGTCGATGGCGTAGCGAAAGTATCGGACCGTTTCAAGTGCGGCAGAGCGTTGAAAATGGCGATCGACATCGGGGATGTGTTTACATCCAGCGAGGGAAACTAAAATCAGCGGTATCCACATCATCCGGTGGCGTAGTGGCTCATGTGACATCACTCAGGCTCTCCATCCGACGGTCTCGCAAGATCATTGCGATCTACTGTTCCCATATCATCTGCGCTACCCAGGTCTCCAAGTGGAGGGAATTCAGGAAGCGGATTGTCAGAGGCGATGAGATCACTCACGTCCTTGACCTGATCGAGAACTTCTTGTGCCACATGAATCGGAAACCCGATTCTCGCAGCGAGCACGAACGCATCGCTGGGACGAGTATCGATTCGTACTTCATTCTTGCACAGGTGATTTCCCGATGACTTTTGCGCCATCACCAGAGTCGCGCAGAAGGTGCCTTCGAGGATCTGAGAGATCACCATACGGGTGATCTCGATGTCAAATCCGAGCAGGATGGAATGGACCAGGTCGTGGGTGAGAGGCCTGGGAGTTTCCTCCCCCTGGATGGCCCGGGCCAGAGCTTCTCCTTCGGTACTGCCGATGAAGATGACGAAGGTCTTGTCTGGCGCTCGCAGGAATACTGCGGCTCCATCCGGGATAATCCCGGCAAGTTTTTGGATGTGGACTTCGATCGAGTCTTTCGTCATCGGAACCCTTCAGCAGCCAGCGACGACCATCGTTCAGATTCTAGTGCGGATCGAGACGCTGCGCATCCATTCCGTGCTGTGGAAGGCCATCGCGGATGGTCTGGATCCACCCTTGAGACCCGGAGCTGGCGGCAATCCGAGCACCCGGACCGGCACCAGAGACCGACAGCACCTCGCCACCAGATTCTTCAATCAGTAACTGACCAGCCGCCACATCCCATGGCTGAGTACGATACCAGGCTCCTCCCTGGATTCGCCCGCTGGCGATCCAGGCCATCTCGAGTGCGATGGATCCCAGCGAACGAACCTTGCACGGACCTGGAATCGATTCGAGCCAACGAGGAAATGCGTGGAGCCAGCGGTCGGAACAGCACAGGATCATCGGATCCGCTTTGGCGGAGTAGGAGGGGCCCGGTCCACCCCTGAAAACTCCCCCTCCGCGGTGAGCCTCGAACCACTCACCACGCACCGGATCAGAGACCCAGCCCAGTTGTGGCAACCCTTGATCAACGTAGGCCAGAGAAACGGCGAACAAGGGAATCCCACGACCATGGTTGGTTGAACCGTCGAGAGGATCGATGATCCAACCGTGGCGATCAGATCCGGGCGCAGCACCGAGTTCTTCGCCATGAACGAGGTCGCCGGGGAAAGCCCGATTCAACTCTCTGCGAAAGTGAGTTTCAGATTCGATATCGGCGGGTAGGTTTTGCTGGAATCGATCGCGAACAAGGCGTGACAGCGAAGCCACGATCCTTCGACCAAAACTTCTTCTGCGCGCCATGACTGGATCGCCGATCACCGAGATTCTCCGGCGGATAGATCGGCGAGGGCGGCGATACCGGGTAACACGCTTCCCCCGAGAAACTCGAGAGCGGCGCCTCCACCGGTCGACACATGATGCACGGAATCAGCAATTCCAAAGAGACGAGCAGCAGCGGCGCTATCTCCTCCTCCGACCACGACCTGACCTGGATGTTGAGCCAACATCTTGGCCATCGAGGCGGTTCCACCACTGAACTGCTTGGTTTCAAAGACACCCAGTGGACCATTCCAGAAGATGGTCCTCGCCGATTGCAGCTTGCGGGTAAACAACTCGACACTCTGTGGCCCCACATCGAGCAGCATCATTCCGGGTTGCGGTTCTTCGCCTGAAACGATCTGTTGGGTGTGGGTCGGAGCAGTGAGATCATCTCCCGTGATGAAATCGATGGGGAGTACCATTTCCGGACCATGACCCGTCTGACCCTCGAGAAGCTGGGTAATCTGCGAGAGAGACTCCGGTTCGGTTGTGGATTGGCCTACTGGAACCCCTGCGCCTTCGAGCAGGGTGTTGGCCAGACCTCCACCACAGATGACCCCGTCCAGTTGTTGCGCCAGATGCGCCAGCACACCGATCTTATCTCGCACCTTGGCGCCACCAGCGATGATCCAGAAGGGGCGGATCGGGTCATCTCGCAATTGACTCAAAATTTCGATTTCTCGCATCAGCAGAAGCCCGGCAAAGGAAGGAAGGCAACTGGCCACTGCCACCACCGAAGCGTGGGAACGATGAGAGCAGCCGAAAGCGTCATTGACGTAGAAGCGGCAACCGTGGGCGAGGGCGGCAGCCCACTGTCGGTCATTGGACTTCTCACCGCGGTGGAATCGGAGATTTTCCATCATCAGAATTCCCCCCGCAGGGAGACCGGCGAGTTGCTCGTGAAAGCGCGGCCCCGGAGGCAGTTCATCGAAGTGAACCACTTCCGTTCCTAGCAAGCCTTGTAATGCTCGGGCCACCACCGCCGTCGAGAGACGGGGATCGATGCCTTCAGGGCGTCCGAGATGTGTCATCAATACAATCCTGGCACCCGCTTTTTGCAAAGCCTGGATCGTCGGTAGACTCGCCTCGATACGATTGGTATCGGTGACCTGCCCCTGCTGGAGGGGCACGTTGAGATCACAGCGCAGCAGCACCGGATCGCCGGGCTGGAGCAGTTCAAGCAGATCAGTGATGGTGCGCACTGTACTCTCCTGTCGGGGCGAGGTTCCAGTTGGGCGAAGATTACCAAGGTCGTCCGCGCCAAGAAAGGACTCTCATCATCTCCCGGGCTGTCGAAAGGTACCGCTCACCCTTCGAACGAGGTGTGATCTACGCTCAAGAAGGGGGTTGGGAGTCGGATCGATCCCTTTTCTTGGCCTGATCCTTGACGATTCGAGAGATCCGGCTGGAGATGGATTTTCGTTGAAGCAGGAACAGCGGTATTCGAAGGATTTGAAGCACCCCGGTGAAGGCTCCCTGGAGGAGTTGAAGCCGAACCAGTGAGCGAGCTCGAGATCCCGCAATCGGCAAGGGATGGACGTTGTGGCTGCTCGAGTCTTCTTGCAAATCTGCCATCAGAGGGTTTCAGGCATCGGCAGCGAGGTCGATCCACGCTTCTTGAACCATGCCCAGCGCGATAACTTGGCCGCTACCGATTCCAGGGTGACGTAATAGGTGAATTGTAACGCCTGTTCCTTGGGTCTCGCTGCGCTGGCTGAGAATGGGATTCGAATCATTGAAGTCTTGCGCAATACCATCTTCCCCTCGGAATTACGTTCGAAGAATTGAGCCTTGGCCTCTCCCTCAAAGATGTTCGAAATGGGTGCTCCATAGAAGGTCTGTAACTTGACGAAGTAGCAGCGAATCTTCACCTTGACGACGACTGGAACCTTGCCATCGTCTTTACCCGGGACGAACTGTAACTTTCCGCCCATCCTTCGCAGGTGATAAGTCAGTCCCGAGTGTTCTGGCGAAGACTTGCCCACCTTCTCGTCTGTAACCACCACCACTCGTTCGTATCCGGTTCGCGGAAGAGGTGGCAATTCTGGGACCTTGTCTCTCTTTAGATCCCATTCTGGCAGAAGCAATTCTTTGGGGATCTCACGCACTGGAGATTCAGGGTCTTTTTCCAGTTCCGCTTTACGCGCCTTCGCCTCGGCGGAGTTGGCGAGATACCAATCTCCTCCAATCCACAAGTAACCCAACTTTGAACGGGCGAGTTCATGGTCCGGATCGATCCGGATGACAATTTTCCATTCCTTCAGCGCCTGGGTCTTGAGGCTCTTTCCATCACACCAGCGGGCGAGATCGACATGGCCCGTCAGATCTTCGGCCTTCAATTCGGCAGCTCGCTTGTTGTACTCATCGAAGGGTGTAGCTCTCAACTCGGTCTTGCGGATCTGTGAACGATCCACGGTGACCACTGATCCATCGATGGTGCGGATCGACACCAGATCTGCAACTTCACGCACGATGGACCCGTCGAGGACACGGCCATCATCGAGGTGAAAGAGATCCGCATGAAGAGGATTGGCGAAGCTCGTCAGTAGGATCAACGGGCACAGCAAGACACAGGGGAGGCTCATCCGAGAGAATCTGAGTCTACCGATCGACGTTCCCTTATCGGTAACGGACGGTACTGCTGAAACTAGCCTCATGACGGTGTATCCTGTTCCAGCAGGGGTTGCTTGACGGTGATTCCCGGGAGCGAGATCGCCTCCGGACTCTTCTCACCGCTTGAGTGACCCATGGACGCATGAACCCAGCGAGGTGGATCCCGTGTCGATCATTATCAGGGATCTCCAGTCGACCTCCAATCTATTTGTAACACCCGATGGCGGCCCTGGTTGCCAACTCGAGGCCCGATCACCTCGTGTGCTCGTTCTGTGCCTTCTGCTGGGGTCACTGGGATTTTCATCCGGTGGGTGTGATTCCCCCTCATCTCCACAGGTATTGAGCGAGATCACAAGGTCTGCAGGGCTACATTTCTGGCATGACAACGGAATGACTGGAGAACTCTACTTCTGTGAAACGGTCGGCCCCGGTTCAGCGTTCCTCGATTTTGATGGAGATGGCGATCTCGACATCTTTTTGCCTCAAGGACACCTGTTGGGCGAAAGCAAGACGGAGGCCGATCGAATCCTCCCCATCACAGGATTGCCATCCGCCGGTGCCCGTTTGTATCGAAATGAAGGCCCCGACCAGGAGCAGAATCCGCGCTTTATAGACGTGACAGAATCGAGCGGAATCGTCGCCACTGGATATGGAATGGGCTGTGCTGTGGGAGATGTAGAAGGCGATGGGGATGTCGATCTCTACCTGACCTGTTTCGGTTCCGATCAGTTATGGATCAATCAAGGGGATGGGACCTTTAGAGACCAGACGATACTGTCGGGACTAGGAGACGATCGCTGGAATACCAGCGCCATCTTCAGCGACTTCGACCGAGATGGTGATGCAGATCTGTACGTGTGTAGTTACGTCGATTTCACCCTTCAAAATCACAAGCAGTGTTTCACCGACAGTAGTGCCGTCGATTACTGCGGTCCCAGTTCCTACCCCCCGCTACCCGATAGAATCTACCGGAATCGTGGCGATGGCACCTTCGAGGATCTGACCTCTTCGAGTGGCATCGGCGCCGCTTCGGGAGCTGGCCTGGGAGTCATCTGTTCCGATCTGGATGGAGATGGCGAACTCGACATCTATGTTGCCAATGACGGCATGGCCAATCGATTGTGGCGACAAGTAGCGCCATTTCGCTTCGAAGACACAGCCTTGCTGGGTGGATGTGCGGTCAACCGAGATGGCATGCCGGAGGCGTCGATGGGCGCATCACTGGCGGATTTCGATGGAGACGGGGATGAGGACATCTTTCTCACACATCTGACAGGGGAGACCAATACGCTCTATCGCAATGACGGCGAAGGTAGATTCGATGACCAATCCTCTCGTTCGGGGCTGGGAATTCCCAGTCGTCGTTGGACTGGATTTGGTACCGCATGGTTCGATCTTGATAATGATGGCTGGCTGGATGTTTTCATCACCAACGGTGCGGTGAAGAGAATGGATGAGAGGGTTGCCGCAGGGGATCCTTATCCCTTGGCCCAACCTGACCAGTTGTTTCTCAATCAACAAGGCCAGAACTTCCAGGAGATTGACTCTGCCCTGGTACAGGCTCTGGCCAGGCCATTCATCGGCCGAGGTGCGGCGTTTGGCGATATCGATAACGATGGAGATACGGATATCCTCGTCAACAACAACGCCGGTCCTGTGAGACTGTTGATGAACCGCGTTGGATCGAAAAGTTCGTGGATCGGACTCGACCTCATGGGAACAGAACAGCAGAATCTTGAAGGAGTCCGGTGCGAGATCCTGCAACAGGGAATCCCGGTACGCTATCGTAGTCGCAGGCGCGGCGGATCCTACCTCAGCAGCAGCGATCCACGAATCCTGGTCGGTCTCGGGTCTGTCGAGGACCAGTGCTCTGTTGTGGTCCACTGGCCCGACGGAAGCGATGAAATATTTTCTACGTTGGAGGTGCGTCGCTACCACGTCTTGTCGCAAGGTCAGGGGGAGTGATTCCGCTGCATCGAGTACTTCCCTACCTTTTCGTCGGTGCCGTGTTACTTGTGCCGGGTGGGTGTAATCCGTCCGAATCGATTCCACCGTCTCCCCCACTTGTGGGACTCGAGGCAGATGTCGAAGATCACTTGAACCGTACCTACACACAGCTCCAGTTAGCGGTAAAAGAGCAAAGCGGTATGCAATTGGCGGTCGCCTTTGGTGACGCTGCAATTTCCTACCATGGATACGACATGGTCCGGATGGCTCAAGCCTGTTACCAGCGAGCCTTGGTCCACGATCCTGACTCCCAGCAATGGAGATACCTGCTCGCTCGCATCTTGCAGAAGGAGGGGGAGGCAAAGCAGGCCTTGCAACTGTACAACGAGATTCTGGAACATAACGCGAATCACCCTCCGACACTGGTTGCCGCGGCTGAACTGAAGTTTCAGTCGGGAGATGCCGAGGGAGCGCGGGTTTGGTTTCAGCGATTGTTGCGGCTAGACCCGCGCAGTGCACCGGCACTCTCTGGCCTGGGACGTATATCATTGCAGCAGGGCAATGCACAGGAGGCGGTCGACTATCTCCAGGAAGCATTGCGATACTCTCCTGCCTCATCGGGACTTCGCTATCCCTACGGTCTGGCTTTGCGCGATGCTGGACGAGATGAAGAAGCTCAGCAACAGATGCAGATGCGTGGGCCTTCCTTTCCGCGGGTACGGAACCCCTGGCTAGACGAGGTCAGGAATCGGCCTATCGGTGCGCGAATCCCACTCAATCGAGGCACCACTTTCTTCACTGCGGGTCAGTATCGGAAAGCACTGGAGCAGTTTCAAGAGGCGGTGAAGGTGGCACCAGATTCTGCAACAGCTCAGCTCAATCTTGGTTCTGCTCTGGTCAAACTACAGCGAAGTGATGAAGCGCTTGGCTGTTACGAAGAAGCGATACGACTCGATCCAGGGGCGACCACAGCCTGGTTTGACCTGGGAGTGATCCATGCGGAAAACGGCGATGAAATCGAGGCGATCCGCTGCTACGACCAGGCACTGGTTCTCGATGACGGACACCATTCGGCGCGATTCAATCGAGCCAATGCCCTGCGTAGGCAGCAGCAATACGAGGAGGCGGCCCGAGAGATGAAGCGGGTGCGTCAGCAGGTACCCGGCAATGAGGTCGCATGGATCGCAGAGGTGGTCTGTTACCTCCGATTGGAGCAAGTCGAGATCGCCAGAACCACCTGCCGAGAAGGCCAGATGGCCACGGGGAATGGCCCACGACTGGTGAGTTTGATGGCGCGTATCGAGGCCACTTCGCCAGAGAAAGATCACGCACAACTGGAGCAGACATTGGGCGAACTCGCCATTCTCAGGTCGAAGCAAACCACCCTTGAACTGGTCGAGAGTACGGCAATGGTGCTAGCGGCATTGACTCGTTATGGAGAAGCACAGCAATGGCAAGAATCCGCCATCGAGGCGGCCCGTGCTGCGAAACGGTTCGACATCATCGACCGTCTTCAAGGAAACCAGGCGCGCTACTCTCGCGGCGAACCCGCTGTCGATCCCTGGCCGGAAGCGTCGTCGGAAGGTTCCTCTTCCCCTGGCACTGGAGAAGGTGTCGGTAGCGAGAGCGGTTCTACCTCGCAATAAGCGCGAAGTTCTTCCTCCCCCGATTCGGTCCGTTCGAAAGTCTTCCCCTCTGCCAGCAACCATTGCCCATTGACCTGCTGGAACTTCAGTTCCAGACGTAGGTGAGTCTTGCGGGTCCCGACCTGAGCTCCGGTCATGTAGATGCTGATGCTTTCAGGAAAATGCCCCCCCTCGAACCAGGATTGGACCTTCAGCTTCCACAGTTGCTGGCCTGCTTCATCGGTGACCGTCTCGTCGAGGAAGCGGCCTGAATCACCAGCGAATCGAACAGTGGCTTGATGCGCATTTTGGACTCGACCTTCCCAGTAGGAGATGTTGAGGAGGCCGATTCCGGCATGGAGGAATGACTGACCGGAAATGTTGAAGACAAGAGATGCGATTTCCGGATCGGAGCCTGCCAACCACCGCGGAGAAAGTGACGAAGGGTTGATGAAGAGAAGATCTGAAGCGGTGCGAAGATGGATCACCCGATCGAGGTCGTAAGAAAGAGACCGAAGATTTTCGATGTCCGAAGATGAAGCGTGAATGATGATCTCCTTGGTCGAGTCGGAGACCAGGTTCACCATAGAGAACTGGTAGTCGAGACCTGCGGACGGTGCGACTCGCCCGAGCCAGTTCTCATTGGACTCGAAGAGAATGGCGGCGGAGGTCGCCAGCGGACTTTCCGGCTCCAGTGACGAGATCCAGCGCTTGCGCGAACTCGAGGTGATCGATGAGTTCGCCCACTTGCCCCACGCCTGCATCAGGTCGGGATCTGCAGGCGATTTGAGACAACTCCGCAGTAGAACTTTCATGGCTCGCTGGTAACCATCGATGGCGACCATTGAACTCTGCTCCTGTGAGGCCCCGATGACGCGCTGAAATGAAGCCATGACACTGTTGCGGCATTGCAACTGTAGACCCCTCAATGCAGCGATACGGATCTCCCGATGCTTGGATGAAAGTAATTTCTCCAGTACCTCTGCGACCCGTGGATCCATCAGGTAACCGATGCCGTGCGCCGCAGCTTCCTGACGATGAAGATCGAACGGTTCCATGCAATTTTGAAAGAAGGAGAACGCATCTTCGGGGTAGGCCTGAACCACCAGCATGGTGACCCTTCGGCGCACGGATGAATCCTTGCGTGTGAGGATTTCGCGAAACGAAGTCAGGAGTTGTGGATCCGGCTGACGCACGATCTGCTCCACCGCCGCTTGATGCTGCTGCGGATCGACGCTGACCAGTTGCTGCAGAAGGTCTTCATCGATCCGGCAATCTTTTCCGCTCACTGTCGCAATCAGGGTCAAGAAGCCGCCGATGAGGAGAAGGAGGGTCCACAGGTGAGGGCGAGAGAGCATCGGGGTGACCTTTCGAAACACGAACACGAAGAGATAAAAGTACCATGAACCTTGCCCCATGACAGGGTAGACGGAATGTTAACAAGGTTTACAATAGACAGTTCGTCACTGTAATGACAGGTGAGGAAGCATCTTCACCTCCATCCCGAAATCTACCCTGTATTGCCCCCTCGGAGGTCCTCGATGCGGTCCCACATCATTTCGACCCTCATCATCCTCATCCTCTCCACACCGCTGCTCTGCCAGAACCAGACCCCCGGGTCCGTCTCCCAGACCAGTGCAGCCCTGGCTCCGCCGATCGGATCCACCACCGGAACGATGTCACCAGGAGATTCGATCCAGTTTGTCACTCACGGAGGAACCAGCCCGCTGGGTCTCTGTATCGATGAGCCTTCCAGAAGACTCTATGTCTGTGACATGTTCAGCGGAACCACACATCTTTATGACATCGACAATCTCTCGGCGGGAATCCTCACGAGTATTCCCAATCCTGCAGGAAACGTATCCACCACTGGATTGGACATCGACGGAGACCACATCTACTGGATGGTTCCAGGATCCAGCCAGAATTTGTGGAGATCTCTCAAGGATGGATCCAATCCTCTGGCGGTGGGTCAACTCGATCTTCCTGGTGGAGGAATTATTGGAGACATCTGCATCGACGCGGACCATACGATTTGGGCCGTCGATGTGACCCATGACCAATACAGTAGGCATCAGCTGTCCGGCGAGTTTCTCGGAGACATCATCGGTCATCCTGCGGGAAGTGGTGCAGGAAATAGCATCGGATACAGGAGCGACTGCAACCTGTTGTTGATCCCCCACAATGCCTCCGGTTCCAATAGCGTCAACATTCTCAGTACCTTGGATCTGACCGGTAACATTCGAGCAGCTTCTGACATCAGCAGCATCGGTGGTTTCATCAACGGCGTGGCGCACGCCACGGTTGGATCTCTGGGATTGCCAACCACTTTCCTGGTCGATGCTTCATTCAATCGAATCTACGAAGTGGAATCCCAACCCGCTTGTCCTCAACCGATCCTTTCGGGTCAGCATGAGTACCAGATCTGTGGTCCCACCGGAGTCCGGCCCATCAGTCACAATTCGGTTCTGACCGAGTCCATATTATTGGATCAGTACGGCACGGTCGCAGATGTCGATCTGTATCTGGAAATGGAACATGATTTCACGGCGGACATCACAACAACCTTGACCAGCCCTGGTGGAACCACCGTGACCTTGCTGACGGAAACACAGTACAACGACACCCTTTGGGGAATCGTCTTTGACCAGGATGGCCAGGGAGTGTTCCCAGATGGTCCTGGTTCTCTCGATGACTTCGATGGACAGGAAATGCAGGGCCACTGGACCTTCGCCGTCGATGATCTCTACGCCGGTTCCGATGGAGTACTCACCAACTGGTGTCTGCGCATCGACGAGGTGACTCGCAATGTCCACCGCGGCGTCTTTACCGTCTTGCAACAGTCGGGCGTTTCGAACCAGGCGATCAGCCAGGCACTTCCACTGAACGATGCCATTGCGATCAGCAGTGCGATTCCAGTGACTGACGTCGATCTCGACCTCAATTTGATGCATGGATTATTGTCCGATTTGTCGGTGAAATTGACCAGTCCAGCGGGCACTGAGGTGACACTGGTCCAACAAGGACCCGCCTATGCCGGCGAAATCCACAGTACCTTCAACCAGAGTGCCATCCCCTACGCAGCGGAGAGCCTGCCAACCGCACAGCAGATGCAACCACAAGGTCCAGGATCCCTGGACGATCTGATTGGCGAGGATGCGCAAGGTGACTGGACTCTATCGATCATCGATTCTGCTACGAGCGATGATGGAATCCTCCAGAACTGGACCTTGAATCTGCAGGAACCGGTGTTGCTCAACGATGCTGGATCACCGCTGGTATACACAGTGGAAGTTCTGGAAGACCTGGCCATCGAGGACCTGGAGGTGGAATTGAAACTGTTGCACCCATCGACAGATCAACTTCATGTCACCTTGACCTCACCGAGTGGAACCACGGTCCTACTGGAAGAACTGGGTGGTCACGCCGGTCAAACCATCGACATCGTATATGACGGCAGCGGAGTCGACCACGACGAGACGCTAGCAGGTACTGGAATTCGTATGAAGCCCGCAACTTCGTTGGATCCTCTTTTCGGCGAAACGATGGCTGGGAACTGGATTCTCACGGTGCAGGACAATATCTCGAGTGCGGAAGGTTGGCTGACAGATCTGGTGCTGGTGATTCATGGCGACAATGCTCCCTGCGTTGCCCCGACCGTGACGGCAACCAGTTCCTCGGTGGCCAGTGATCAGCCGCTACCGATCGCCTTTACGGCCATTCTTGGAGGATCTACAGCGAATCTGATCTATTGGGACTTCGGCGATGGCAGTGGATCCCCCGCATTGAATCCGGTTCACATCTATCCCTTATCGGGAGATTACACCGTAACAGTAACGGTGGTGAATCCTTGCGGAACTGCCACTACCCAGTTCCCCGTGACCATCTGTGATCCCCCCGAGGCGAACTTTCTCTTGCCCGGTTGGATCGGGATTGCTCCCTTCTGTGCAGAGTTCACCAATCTGTCGACAGGCACCATCGATCACCTGCTTTGGAACTTCGGAGATGGCGCAACGATCGAGAATGACGGTGATGCTTCTTACTTCTACGAACTGCCTGGATTTTACAGTGTCTCACTCGAGGCGCATGGAAGTTGTGGAACCGTATCGACGCAGGCTCGACTCAACGAGGTCCAGGTCCTTACGATGGGTGACATCAATGCAGATGGTTTCCTCGACACTTCCGATCCGATCTCGCTGGTGCTGTACTTGTTCGGAAGCGGTTCAACACTGGCCTGTCCCAGGACTGGAGATGTGAACGGTGACCAACAATTGAACCTGGGTGACGTGGTCCATCAGTTGATGTTCATGTTCGGTGGCGGTCCTGAAGCGGCACCAGTCAACAACTGTGGAAGTTGTGACATATAGTCCTCTCAGGAATGGGTATGAAACCGTTCGTTCCTGCTTGCCAGATCGACCAATAAATTACAGGGGCTTCGTGCAGCACCACTCTCGTGGGCTGCGCGAAGCCTCTTTTCGATGGCGGAGAGACCTTCGGCATCGGCAGCACGAAGAGGTCCTCCGAGGTGTGGTGGATAACCGGTCCCCATCACCATGGCCAGGTCGAGTAGGCCCGCGTCGGCAACCACTTTCTCCTCGAGGCAGCGAGCGGCTTCATCGACCATCGGATCGAGCAAACTGGAGATGATTTGTGCCGGAGGCAGTGTCGATGGACTCGCTTGAACCATCGGGTCGAGTTGACGATTCCAGGTCGAACTCTTGCCACGATGGTGGTAGAAACCGATGCCAGATTTTTTCCCGAGCCACCCTTTTTGGACCATCTTCAAGAGGATGGGAGACGATGCGGCACGATCTCCAAAGGCGGAGTGTAGTGTTTCCTGCACCTCGACACCGATGTCCAGACCCACCTCATCCATCAGGCGAAAAGGACCCATCGGCAGCCCGTGAGCACGAGCCACCTCATCGATGTGCGATCCACTCAAGCCCTTCAGCAGTAAACGTGAGGCGGCATCCAAATAGGGTAGCAACAGACGATTGACAAGGAATCCTGGTGAATCCTTGACGATCACAGGGTACTTCCCCAGCTTACGAGCCAGCGACAGTGCGATTCCCACCACCTGAGGATCGGTGAACTCCCCAGGAATGACTTCGACCAGTGGCATCTTGGGAACAGGGTTGAAGAAATGTAGGCCCACCACGCGATCGGCCACCGGACTGTCCTTCTGGATTGCGGTGACACTGAGAGCGGAAGTATTGGTCGCGAAGATGGCATTCTTGGCCAGTAGAGGAGCGATTTCTGCCAGGACTGACCGCTTGACGTCGAGTCTCTCGACTACCGCTTCCAGTACCCCACCACACCTCTCCAGGCCTACCAACTCCTTGCCATGACTCAGTCGCGAGAGGATCTCTGCTTGCTGATAGGTGGTGATCCTGCGCTTTTTTCGTCGGCTATCGACCGCATCGCCGATCTTTTTCAGCCCCTGGTCGATGGCATCCTCCGAGATGTCTCTCAGTCGCGTAGAAATCGATTTCTCGATCGCCATCGTCGCTACGCCCGATCCCATCACTCCGGCACCGAGGACAATCAGTTGTTTCGCATCGGGCCACACACCTTCAGGTTGGCCCTCGACTCCACGGCGCACTCTTTCTGAATCCTGAAAGATCGACACGAGATTTCGACAAACGGGGCCCGTCGCCAGCCTCGAAACAGCTTTGGCTTCCTCGACCAGTGCCATTTTCTCTGAGAGATGGGCACTCAACCGCGCCACTTCGATGGCGCGTTCTGGAGCGGGCATGTGACCGAGTGTACGGGCTCGCACTGATTTCGTTGCCTGGCGACAGACGATGCTCCGACCCAGTGCGGTTTGATCGAGGAAGTAGGAGATCAGCCCCTTGCGACGCTTTTTTCGCTGAGCTTTCACCTTGCGAAAACGATCTGCCACCATCTTTTCGATTAACTGCAGTGACAGCGTGCGGAATCCCTCGACCGGAACCGATGCATCGACCACACCCTTGCGATGAGCGACCTTGGCGGGAAGCCTGCTGGCGGGGAGGATCCAACCCAATGCACCCCTGAGGCCAAGTAGCCGGGTCATCCGGACCGTCCCTCCGAAACCAGGAATGATCCCAAGGTTGACCTCGGGCAGGCCGATTCTGGTGCGCGGATCCTCGATGGCAATCCGAGCCGTACAGCCGAGTGAGAGTTCCAGCCCGCCGCCAAGGCATGTGCCATGGATCACCGCAATCGAAGGGATGGAAAGGCGACTGAGACGGCCGAAGAGGTCCTGAGCCGAGCGGCACGCATCGTTGACCTGATCGACATTCTTGGCCGAACCGATGGCTTTAACATCTGCTCCGGCGATGAAGTGTCCGTTCTTCGCGCTGGAGATGATCAGAGCCTCGACTCCCGCGAATTCAGGGACTTGATCCAGTCGCTGTGACAGGTCCTCGAGAACCGTCTGTGAGAGAACGTTGGCGCTACTCTCGGCATCGATGATGAGGTGAAGCCAGCGTCCGGTCGGATCGGGATCAGGTATTGCCTGGTTCCAACTGGAGGAACGAATCAATTTCCACTGGCTCATGATGGGATCCCTTCGATCAGCACTGCTCCTCCCTGACCTCCTCCGATACACATGGTGGCGATTCCATGACCACCTCCGGCCGCATGGAGTTGTCGTGCCAGCGTCAGGATCAAACGGGCGCCGGTCGCTCCGACCGGATGTCCCAGAGCGATGGCCCCGCCGAAAACGTTGAGACGATCGGAATCGATGGCTCCGGGAGTCTTCGAAAAACCCACTTCTCTGGAGTATTGATCACTCGCCAGCGCCGCCTGACACGCCAGGACCTGGGCCGCGAACGCCTCATTCAGTTCAACTCGATCGATGTCAGCCAGTTCCAGGTCGTGATCTTTGAGAAGAGCCGCCATGGCATGCACTGGGCCCAGTCCCATCCGTAGGGGATCACAGCCGACAAATGCACTGCCGAGAATTCGTGCGACTGGTTTTAGCCCCAGGCTCTTTGCCTGCGCCGATTCCATCAGCAGCAACATCGCTGCACCATCTGTAATGCCACAGGAATTGGCAATGGTGACGGAACCCATCTTGCGGTCAAAATATGGCTTCATCCGCGCCATTTTTTCAAGTTTTGCACCGGGCCGAGGTCCCACATCATGTCGAACCACTCGGTCGAGGCGCGGTGGGACCGCCAGAGCAATGATCTCTCGCTGGAGCGTTTCCTCTGCCGCTACCGCTTTCCGATGACTCTCCAGCGCGTAGAGATCCTGGTCCGCTCGGGAAATGCCCCATTCACGGGCGAGTCTCTCGGCGGTGTCCCCCATCATTTCTCCGCTGAACGGATCCCGTAACCCCTCGAGCAAGCCGATTCGTGGTTTGAGATCGGCAAACTTGAAGTGAAAGATACCCGCCAATTTCTCGGCGAAGTTTCTTGCTCGCGATAGAGAGGAGAGTTTGAAGCCAAAGGAGAGAGGGAACAGGATGGGAATCTGACTCATCGATTCCGCTCCGCCAGCCAGCACCGTATCGGATGCACCGACACGGATTCTATCGTAGGCATCGGAAATGGCCTGCATTCCACTGGCACAGTTCCTCGAAACGGTATGTGCCGGTGTGCTCTCATCGAGTCCTGAGCGCAATGCCACGGCACGTGCCGGATTGGCACAATTGGGTGGCTGTGCGACACATCCAAGAATCAGTTCATCGACATGAGTGGAATCGAACGGAACTCGATCCAGCAGGCCTCGGGTACAACTGCGCGCCAGTTCATCGACGGGAACACTGCGGAGATCCTCGCCTGCTCGGACGAATGGAGTTCTCGCACCATCGACTATCACGACTTCCCTGGACAAAGAAAACCAACTTTCGATATCAGCGTATTCTGACGTATTTTCCAGAGTTCTCTTGCGCAAGTCTCTTCAAGAAATCCTCCTCGGCATCGATAAATCCGAGGGTGAAGATTCGAATCCCACGTAAGTGGTTCAATGCACGAGTTTCCTCGACGATTCGTTTCATCAGCACTTTTGCATCAAGCGGCAACTGGTCACCTTGACTCCCGATGTGAGTAGGAGCTCCATCCGTGATCAGGTAAATGGTATCCAGAGTGGGATCAGAAAGTGCCAGTGCCAGCGCCTCGTCAGTCACAGTAATTCCGCTCGCCTTGAGCGACTGGACAAACTGAACCGCAGACTTACGATTCTTGCGAGAAGATTCGAGCAGGACCTTGCTCCACGGATTCACCTCGGAGGAGAAGGGAATCACCGTGAACCGGCGTTCGTCACCCAATCCCTCGATCGCCTGACACAATTGTGTACGAGCGCGAATGATACGACGACGCTTCTCCATCAACTCCCGTAGTTTTTGATCGACATTATCCCCCACTCCAGTACTCCTACGAGCGATCTCGATCGCTTCATCTGACGGGGGGTCTGTCGCCAGCATCGATCCGGACACATCCAAAATGAATGCGATGTTTTTGCCGGTCAACTCCAGGCCGAACAACCCGACACCCGTCGATTTTTCGACGACTTTGTCGAGATCTACTTTCGAAGGATCGATCTCATCTCGGTGAGCAGCGATCCAGTTCTTGTAAGGGATCGCACCGTGGAGAGAGAGTCCTGTGAGGCGATGCAGCGCATCTCGGCAGGAGAGCCAGGCTCGATCTCGCGCTCGCTTCGAGAGACCTTCTCGGCCTCCACGAGCGGCACTTTCTCGTGTTCGCGTTTCTTCCCAGCGAGTCATCGCAGAGATCAGCGGTTCGAGAGCGACAATCTCCTGGCTATGGCCGAGAATGCGCGCCGCCACTCGTGCCACTTGAGGAGACCTGTCATCGACGTTCTTGAGCGCCAGCTGAACCGAATCCACAAGATCCGATTGAAGCGAAAGTTCCAGCAGGAAGACCCGAGAAGGCCATTGCTTGCATTTCCCCATCACCTTGGGGATTTCCTTTGCGAGTTTCTGACCGGGTAACGTGGTGAGAGCGCGGATGGCACCCGTGAATACTCGATAACGATCGACGTGGTGCCATTGTCCTTCAGGTGTGGCCTCAACCATGCCGATCGCATTCGCAATCACTGACAGTGACCGAATCTGTTGCTCAGCAACCAACTGCTGGATACGCGAGATGGTTCCCTGGGTATCGGACTCATCGATCAGTTTGTCGAGACCTCGATCGGCAGGGAACGGCAAAAGTAGAAGGATGACCAGGAAAGGGCTCAGCAACGGATGGCTTCCCGGATGGCCTGCTTGGCTTCCTCCACCGGAAGACGCGTTTGTTTCATCGAATCGCGATCCCTGAGAGTCACCGTTCCATCCTCGAGGGTTTGACCATCGACGGTGAGACAGAAGGGAGTCCCTGCCTCGTCCATTCTCCGGTATCTTCGCCCGACGGCTCCTTTGTTGTCATAGAACACAGGAAATTCTCGTTTCATGTCGCGGTAGATCTCCTGTGCCGCTTCTGGCATTCCATCCTTCTTGACCAGCGGTAGAACAGCAGCTTTGATCGGTGCCAGGCGAGGATGGAACTTGAGGACAACCCTCCCTTGCATCTCACCTTTTTCGTCGGGAGCCATGTCCTCGGTATAGGCTTCGCAGAGGAAAGCCAAGGTGGCCCGATCCGCTCCGGCCGAGGGCTCAATCACGTGCGGCAAAAATTTATCATTGGTGACGGGATCTCGGTAACTGAGATCCTTACCGCTACCACGATGGACCGGTTTGCCCCTCTCGTCGACTTCCACCTCCAACGGATCGGTCGCCGGGTTTAACTTGCCCTCCATGTGACTGCGGAGATCGAAGTCACCACGATGTGCGATGCCTTCAAGTTCGCCGTATTCGCCCTCTGGTAAGAAGGGGAACGCATATTCGATGTCTGCGGTTCCAGTCGAGTAATGGCTCAACTCAGACTCCGAATGCTCTCTCAGAATCAACCGGCTTTCCGAGAGGCCAAGATCCTTGTACCACTGCAATCTACGATCTCGCCAGTAGCGGTACCATTGCTGAGACGAATCTGGATGGCAGAAGAACTCCACCTCCATCTGCTCGAACTCTCGAACTCTGAAGGTAAAGTTCCGAGGAGTAATTTCATTTCTGAAACTCTTGCCGACCTGAGCGATCCCAAAAGGGATCCTCACTCTGGATGAATCGACCACGTTCTTGAAGTTGACGAAGATTCCTTGAGCAGTTTCGGGGCGAAGGTACGCGACGCTCTTTTCGTCGAAGAGCGCTCCCATGTGAGTTTTGAACATCAGGTTGAACTCGCGCGGCTCGGTCAAGGTTCCCGTCTCCTTGGCGTCAGGCCCAAAAACCTGATCAAAATCTTCAACCGTCTCTAGAGAAACGACATCACCATCCCAGCTGATCCTATCTCGTTCCTTGGCACGGAGTCCGAAACATTTCTGGGCCCTGGCCATCAGTGTTTCCGACTCTTCTTCAGGCTCACAGATGGCCGTGACGAAAACTCGTTTGTCATCGAGCAGAGCCCAACGACCGCGAACTTGATCATGGCGATAGCGCCGCTTGGAATCCTTGCAGTCGATCATCATGTCGTGGAACAGGTCGTAATGACCGGAACATTTCCACACCTGAGGATGCATCAGGATGGAGCAATCGATACCTGTCATCTCGTATGCTGACGCAGCGCCCTGAGGCACGGAGATGTCATCATGATGGGTCACCATCTCTGACCACCATGCTTCCTTGACATTGCGCTTCAATTCGACTCCGAGTGGGCCGTAATCCCAGCACCCATTCATTCCGCCGTAGATTTCACTGGACTGAAAAAGAAAACCTCGTCGCTTACAGAGCGACACGATCTTCTGCATCACTGCTGGCTCTTCGTTACCCAAAAGACCTCCCGTGGTCTGGACCGGTATCGGTGGTGACCGGTTTTCCCGGACATCCTAGAAAACATGACCTCTTGAGGCAAGAAGACTGGAGTAGCGTTGACCCGAACCTGAAGGCTCACTATACAGGGGCCTGAGGAGGCCCACTTGTCCGTACTCACCGAAGAGCGATTGATCCAGTTCATGAAAGTGACCATCGATCTGGAGCGAGACTGTCTCGATAGGTTAATTACCGAGGGAACCCGCCCGGCCCCGGAATCGATTCTGGCCCGTTACCAGCAACTGGTGAGGTCGATTGAGGCTGAAAAGCCCAATGAAATGACCCTGCAGGAGGACGGCTGGTCGTGGATCTGGACCATCGGCGAGGGGATGAATCTGATCCAACTCTATGGTCGATTGGCATGGATCAACCTGCAATTGCTGGAATTGCTCTGATCACATCCGCTCAAGAGGCTGTACGCAGAGCAGTTTCAGACCTCTTCCCAGGGTCCGCCGCAACGCCTCGACCAGTGCCAAGCGATCGCCACTCAGTTGCGCATCGTCGCTGATGACCCGGTGCTGTGCGTAGTAGGTATTGAACTCTCCCGCCAGCTCGAGCAGATACTGCGACAGGTGTGACGGTTCCGCATCCCGGGCTGCACGCGCGATGACCTCTGGAAATCTCAGGATTCGTTTCAGCAGCACCAACTCTTCCGCTTCGACCAAGCGCTCTCCACCACCACTCACCAGCTTCAGTGGGCTCGCCTTGCGCAATATGCTGCAAAATCTGACATGGGTGTATTGAAGGTATGGTCCGGTCTCCCCGTCAAAAGAGAGGATCTTATCCAGATCAAAGTTAACATCTTTTCGGCGTGCGGATTTCATGTCGCTGAAGATCACCGCACCGACCCCTACCGCCTCTGAGATCTGTGCCACCTGATCATCGTCGAGATCTGGATTCTTGGCTCGAACTTTGTCGGAGGCGAGCTGGACCGATTGCTCCAGTACGTCTTCGAGCAGGACCACCTGGCCACCTCGAGTTTTCCCCTTCTTCCATGCGCCGTCGACCTGCAACCGCATGACTCCAAATTCTGCGTGTTCCAGTTGGTCCGCCCAACTGTACCCGAGTAGTTTCAAAACACCGAAGACCTGACGGAAATGAAGTCCTTGCCCAGCGTCGACCACGTAGAGGCAGCGATCGAAGGGGAACATCTGGTGCCGTAGAACCGCGCTGGCCAGATCTCGTGTGCCATATAGGGTTGCTCCGTCTTGTTTGCGGATCAACATCGGAGGGATCTCCTCCGAGAGCCGCACGACATCCGCACCGTCACTCTGCTCGAGGATGCCTGCGCCCTTTAACTGATCGACCATCTCCAGCATCGCGTCCTGATAATGCGATTCACCGACGGTTTCGTCGAAGTGAACCCCCAGACGCTGGTAAATCGTATCGAACTTATCCAGCGACACAGAACGGATTCTCTGCCACCGCTCGACCGCATGTGGATCTCCCGATTCCAGTTTACGAAACCAGTCGCGAGCCAATGAATCGAGTTGTGGATCCGATTCGCTCGCCTGATTGAACTGGACATAGAGAGCATTCAGATCGCTGACTGGATCTTCACGCGATTCGAGCGGAGGATCGTCGAGATTGTCGGTGTCACGGAATTGATCCCAGCAGGCCAAAAGCTTGCCAAAGCCGGTCCCCCAGTCGCCCAGGTGATTCCAACTGATCACCTCGTGACCGGCACAGCGGAGCAAATTGGCCATCGCCTGTCCAAGCATCGTCGAGCGCAGGTGATGAACGGCCAGATGCTTGGCGATATTGGGAGAAGAATACTCGACCAGTACCCTTTTCCCGGCACCGCTCTGACCGGCGCCCCATTGTTCCCCGCCTTGCTCAACGCGCTCCAGTGCGAGTCTTGCAAAATGGTCGCGTCGCAGTTTGAAATTGAGATAAGGCCCGGCGGTGTCGACTCCTTCGATCCAGGGGAAATCCCATTGGGCTGCCGCCAGTTGAGTGGCGATCGCCGCGGGCGCTTTCTTCAGTGGACCTGCCAACTGAAAGCAGGGTAGTGACAGGTCCCCGAGCTCCTGGGAGGGAGGGTCGGAGATGGCGTCCGCCAAGTGGGACGCATCGAGATCGAGGATGGCCCCGGCACGCTGAGCGATCTGTTCCCTGAATAGCCGCACTCTGGTCCTCATTCCTGGTCAAGAAAAGGTTCGTCTTCTGGCACGGGCATTTTATAGTGGAGCAGTGACACAGATCAAACGCTCCCGGCGAACTGGATCGATAGATCATCCACTCCGGGCGGGATCTGCAGGAAAGGGTCTCATATGTTCAGTAGTCATCCATCTCCTCAAGCCTCTTGCGGGCCAAATCCACCGATTCCACCGCATCGTAGCTCGATTCGAGCATTCTCTCTGGTGATCTTTGGTGCAGGAATGCTGGTCGGAATCTTCGCTCTCAGTGCCTGGCAAGGGGTTTCCCCGGGGTCAACTTCCACCGCCGAGGCACAATCGAAAAAGAAGCCCCGGTGGAATTTCACCCAGGCGGGAACGGTACCCACTGAATTTGGCGAGCTGATCACGGTCAACGGGACCTCGGGCAATTACACGATGGTGTTCCAGGATACCGATAAAAACGTGCGGCTGGTCGATCTGAGGGGTGGCAAGGTCCCTTCCCGAGCGATCGTGATCGACCGCCAGTAGATCGGTAGAAGAGGGGCCTGGAAGTGTAGTTTCCACTGGCGAGAGGAATCCAACTGACTACTGGCCCGAGTGGGATCCGTTCCCACCCGGCACATCCCGACCCCTCCGTTGCGAACTTTACCCTTCGATCGGGTCAGACGCGGATCGAACTCGCAAGATCCAACAATCGATCAAGGCTCCGTGAGCTTCGTGGGCTTCGTGAGCTCCCGTGAGCTTCGTGGGCCCCGTGAAACTGCCGGATGAGGCTGTCCGGTGAGGCTCCCCGATGAGGCTCCACCTCCGTGGTGACCTTCACCGGGGGCGAGATGGATCGAGCAATGGTCGTGCCATCGGGAATGCGTGGGGAGGCGGAGAACTCTCCTCTTCCCTTGATCCAGAGGCCCCGTTCACCGATCCTGTATTGAACACAGGACGACCGATGTCCAGTTCTGGACGACAGAAGAAGGGTGACATCATCGATGAATTCGCGATCTCCCGATCCCCCCGAGTGGCAGATCGAACCGGCTCCGATGAACGAAATGGCTCGCCTCAAGGGAATCATCGATCGACTGAGATCTCCTGGAGGCTGTCCATGGGATCTTCAACAGACTCCTGAAACGCTGCGCCCATTCCTGCTGGAGGAGGCTCACGAGGCTGCAGAGGCGATCAGCGGCGCAGATCCAGTCAAGATCTGCGAGGAACTGGGGGATCTGCTGATGAACATCCATCTACAGGCCCGAATCGCCGAGGAAGAGGGTCAATTCACCCTCGAACATCTGGCCGAGGGCATCTCGGAGAAGTTGATCCGACGCCACCCGCACGTTTTTGGCGATGGTGAGGCGAAGGATCCCGATGCGGTACGAAGGAATTGGGATCGGATCAAGCAGCAGGAAAAGGGTGAGGAAGATCGTCGACCCGCTACCATTCGACCACTCCCCGCCTCGTTACCCGCCTTGTCTCGCGCCGACCGTGTCGGCAAGATGGTTGCAGATGTGGGATTTGACTGGCCCGACGTCGACGGCGCGCTCGGCAAGGTCGAGGAAGAACTGGCCGAGTTGAAGGAAGCGATCGACAGTGGTGATCGCGAGGCGATCGGACACGAACTGGGTGATCTGTTCTTTGCCGCCTCCAGTGTTTCTCGAAAACTCGACTTCGATGGCGAACAGACTCTCATCGATGCCCTGGAGAGATTTCGTCAACGTTTCCAAGAGGTCGATGCACAAATCGATCAGCGTCGTAGCGGATCGGAACAGAAGTTCGAGCTGGAGCAACTGGAAGAGTGGTATCAGCAGGGGAAATCACAGCAGCGAGAGCCGCGAAGCAGCGAAACCGATGAGAACTCGAAAGTGGGATCTGATGGAGACTGAGTACGTTGGCGTAGCCGAATTGCAGAAACGAGTGCGAGACGGCCTCGCCACGCGAATCATCGGTCAAGATGACATCATTCAGCAGGTTCTTACGGCCTTTTTTTCCGGTGGTCACGTCCTGGTGATCGGTGTTCCAGGACTGGCCAAGACGTTGATGATTCGCTCTCTTGCTGAACTTCTGGATCTTCAATTCAGCAGGGTACAGTTCACACCCGATCTGATGCCCCAGGACATCACAGGCACCTCCATCTTGACCTCGGATGTGGATACGGGAGATCGCACCTTTCGCTTCAGAAAAGGCCCCATCTTCGCCAACTTGTTGCTGGGAGACGAGATCAACCGAACCCCTCCGAAGACCCAAGCGGCCCTTCTGGAGGCGATGGAGGAGGGCCAGGTCACGGTCATGGGAGATTGTCATTCCCTACCGTCCCCCTTCTTCGTCATGGCGACTCAGAACCCGCTGGATCAGGAAGGGACCTACCCTCTCCCCTTCACTCAACTGGATCGATTCGCCTTTCAGGTCATCCTCGATTACCCCGATGCCGAGGAGGAACTGGATGTGGTCTCGACCACTACATCTCGTCCTGAATCATCCTTGAAACCGGTCGTGCCAGGAGCCTGGCTCACTCAGGCCATCGAGGAGGTCGAAAAGGTCGAGATCCCCAACTGGGCGCTTCTTCGTGCGACCAGGATTGTGCGCTCCACTCGACCCGCGGAGCAAGATGGCAGTCCGGTTGCAGCGGAGTTACTGGCTTATGGAGCGGGTCCGCGCGGAATCCAGACGATCCTGAGAACCGCCCGGGCGAGGGCTGCCTTACAGGGACGCAACACCGTGATCGCACAAGACCTCGATGACGTGATCTTGCCGTCGCTTCGACACCGGGTCGTACTCAGTGTTCACGCGGAGGCAGAGGGGTTGACCGAAGATACGGTGATTCAAAGGATTCGCGAATCGATCGGCGATCTCGATGGGGACACTCCCCAGGTAGACCCGGGAGAAATGGGCTTCTTCCGCCGCTGGCTCGAACAGTTATCCGATAGCACTCCTGGGTTTCGCACGTCTCGCAAGGGCATTTGATCAGAGATTACTGAACGGATGCCTTGGTGAAGTGAGGCCGGGTGAAAAACGGTCCAGGCGCCATGCCCGCTGGTTCACTCCAAGTTCTCCTGGATGCGTTGGCTGCTGATGATGAATCCTATGATGTCCTGGGCGCTTTGATTGTCGTAGCCATAGGATTCTCTCAGTTTGATCAGGGTATTCTCGACCATCGTAATTTGATCGACAGAGAGTTCTCCATGCTCCTCGCTGAAGGACTTCTGGATATTCACCAGAGCCATCTCCAACTGATCCGACTTCTCCGCCCAGATCGAGTGCTTTAACTTGCGGAAAAGATCGGGGAACAACTCGTGATAATGAATCACCGACTCGGGATTCTCGGTAGCGTAAGCGCCCAGTTTGCTGAGTACATTGGACCTGAAATCGGCCGCTACCTGAACATTCAAAAGTTCTTCAACACGATTGATCGAATTGGATGAGTTCAACGAGGTGTCGCGATTCACAGGATACAGACTCGCCGAAGGATCGAGTGCTTTGAGTTGCCGGAAGTAGTCGGTGAACACTCGATCGAACTCGTGATCCTCAACCAAGCCGATGCTATCGAACACCTCTGATTGGACCAGCGCGAGGTAGTGCTGGCGAACCACATCGATGAACTTCATGTAATCGTTGTAGCCGTTATCGACAGGCAATCGAAGAAAGTCATGGACACTGGATTCATTGATGAACTTTTCCAACTCCGTGAAGACGGACAAGGGGGAAAGTGTGTCCCAGGATTTGTCTTCTGCAGCGAGAGCGATCAAGGTGATCATCTCGCGCGGAGATGCCCCTCTACGCCCCTCGTATTCGGATCCGTAGATCCCTTCGAACTCACCTTCGGCCTCGTCATGTTCCTCACGCAGTTGTCGGATACTGCTATTGAGTAGCATTTTTTCGTCATTCTTCAGATCGTCAGGCATGGCGCCATGATCGTAAAGCAACGCCTTTTGAATCGGCGTGAGCTTCGAAACGATGGGAGCGAGATCAGGACGGTGGTTCTTTGGAGAGGGGCGCTTCAGTCGAGTCAGGACAGCCCACAACGCAGTCATCTCGGCAGTGTGGGGAGCCACAGACCGTGTGGTCGAGTGAACGTCCAGGTTCCGTCGGTAGAGATCTGCTTCTCGAGAGTACTGAAGCAAGTAGGGAACCCGAACGAAATTGAGCCTTCCCTTGAAGGAGGAGAAGTCAGGGGTCCGCTTGAACAGGTTCAATTGTTTCTCGTTGGCCGTGCCGGTCAAGACGATGTCGAGATGGGCACGATAATTGGGCAACTGGATGGTGCCCTTCTCAGAGGTGGTCAGCAGGTATTTATTGGTCTCCGGTGGTCTTTTGAGGAAATCGGAATATTCACAGAGTCCTCGATTGGCATCGACCAGTTCCCCGTCCAGTTCGAAGAGTGGAATGCCATGGAGAACGCCAGGTAGTCCGGTACCTTCATATCCCATCATCCTAGTCTGTGCATCGATGTTCGCCTGGGGTTCAATGCTGATGCAGCCCAGCCGATACCGCTTGGAATGGAAGAATCGTTCGACCTGGATGTAACGCATCACCTCGGTCCAGTCCCCTTGATTTGCGGCGAGTAGTGCCTCGTAGATCCATTTGCTTTTCTGACTCAGATCCCCATGAATAGCCCACTCGTAACTGAAGTGTTCCATGTCAGCGATCTCAGGGTGAGCGATCAGTGCCTCATCGATCAATTCCTTACGCTCTTGCCGCGGAATCAGGAACAATGGCGAATCCTTCAACTCGCAGCGGATCACCGAGCCAATCTCCTTTGGCTTGAGGAAAGCGTAGGTACCCATCTCATCGTGCTCGGACTCCTCGAAGCCGATTCGACTGACGTCATCCGACTTGAGCGGGAAGATCCAGTTGAATCGATACATCGCCCCCTCGGGCAGGGTGCTGTAATGGGTCATGGCGTGCATGATCGACTGGATGGTGGTCGATTTGGCGGACCCGTTGGGGCCGTGAAGAAGGATCAGGCGGTCAGCGATGCCGTTTCGGGCAAACTGACGTAACTTCGAGTAGATGGAGTTTTGGACCCGCTCCTGCGCCACCAGGGAATCTTCCTGACGACCAAAATCCTGATCAAAGAGTTTCCAGCGCCGGTCCGTCATTCCGATCCTCTGGACTTCTTCGGTACCGTAGTGCTCAAACATGTCGCAAAGATAACGGGGAGAATTTCTAAGATACGAATAAGGATTCACCAGGAAATCTTCGATGAAGCCGGAAATGCTACGGATCCGGTGCCTGTCCTCGAAGCGATCGAGTGAGTTCCGCCTGAACTTGTTGATGAAATCAGATGACGCGCTCAACCGTTACCCCGCTTCCTCTCGATCGTGAACAGCAAAGAAGGAATTATCACTGCTAGATCATAACCGAAAGCGCAAGAGAGGTCACATCCACACTGTTACCGGTCACTTGTATGCAGGGATCCCGGTGATTTCATGTCCCAGAATCAAAGTATGGATGTCGTGAGTTCCTTCGTATGTCTTGACCGATTCCAGGTTGAGCATGTGCCGACCGACCGGATACTCGTGAGTCACACCATTGGCACCGAGTAGATCTCGAGCGGATCTGGCGATCTCCAGTGCCCAGTACACATTGTTTCGCTTGGACAGGGAGACTTGCTGGGCAGTCATCTTGCCCGAATCCTTCAATTGAGCCAGGCGAAGACACAGCAACTGAGCCTTGGTGATCTCGGATAGCATCTCGGCAAGTTTGGCCTGAACCAGCTGGAAACCACCGATGGGACGGTCGAACTGGATGCGACTGAGGGAGTACTTCTTGGCAGCATCAAAGCAGGCCATGGCAGAACCCACGACCCCCCATGCAATACCGTAACGAGCCTGGGTCAAGCAGGTGAGCGGTCCAGCCAGACCATCGGCACCGGGTAACAAATTCGCCTTGGGAATCCGGCAATCCTGGAAGTGCAACTCCGATGTGGTCGAAGCCCGTAAGGAGAACTTCTTCTCCTGTTTGGTCGTGGTGAATCCAGGGCTTCCCTTCTCGACCAGGAATCCACGGATTCGGTCGTCCAACTTGGCCCAGACCACAGCCACGTCACTGATACATCCGTTGGTGATCCACATCTTGTTGCCATTGAGGACGTACTCATCACCATCCTCGACCGCATGAGTGATCATCCCACTCGGATCGGAACCATGATCGGGTTCGGTCAGTCCGAAACATCCGATCATCTTTCCGCTGGCTAACTGCGGTAGAAACTTATCTTTCTGCTCATCGGATCCATAGCGATGAATGGGATACATCACGAGACCGCCCTGGACGCTGACAAAGGAACGCACGCCGCTGTCGCCACGCTCCAGTTCCTGCATGATCAAACCGTATGAAATGTTATCGAGACCTGCACAGTCATATCCGTTGAGATTTGCTCCGAGTAGTCCCAACTCACCAAGCGTAGGAATGATCTGCAGGGGAAAGCGGTCCGTCATGAAACAATCTTCGATGCACGGGACCACCTGGTCATCGACAAACTCACGAACAGTATCACGGATCAATCTCTGTTCTTCGGTGAGTAGATCATCCAGGTTGTAAAAGTCTGAGCCCTCGAATTGTTCCATCTGTGAAACCTCTCCTTGATGATTTTCGAAATCGTCAGGGAAGATGGTACACAGTCGAGCCGACTACGAGAATTGATTCCTGTGGGTGGATTCAAGAGATCGAGGGAAGTTGTCGTACTCAGTAGCCCCTGCTGGTAGATCACACGGGATTGAGCGCGGTAGACGTGACTAGAAAAAAGAAAGAGGGGCCGATGCAGGACAACACCGACCCCCAGAATATGGTGACCCCAAGGGGATTCGAACCCCTGTTCTCAGGATGAAAACCTGATGTCCTAGACCTGACTAGACGATGGGGCCTCGATTTCAAGTGAGAGCAGTTGGGTTCGAACCAACGACCGACGCCTTAAAAGGGCGTTGCTCTACCGACTGAGCTATGCTCCCCGTAACGCAGAAATGTACCGAGCCCTGACGAACCCGTCAATCGCTTCCCGATGGCAGATTAGATCTCCATCAATTCTTCTGTTTTTCGTTTCAGGTCAGCATCGACCTGTTTCTCAACCGTTTTGAGGACTTCCTGGACCTGATCCTTGAATCGAGACTGGTCGTCCTCGGACAGATCCCCGTCCTTCTTGGAAGTATCGATGTGTTTGTTGGCATCTCGACGGATATTCCGCATCGAGATTTTCGATTCCTCGGCGACCTCCTTGGCCCGGGAAACCATCTGTTTTCGACGTTCCTCGGAGAGTGGAGGAACCCTCAGGCGGATCAATTTCCCATCATTCTGGGGGGTGATCCCCAGGTCGGAGGATTGGATCCCCTTTTCGATATCACTCATTGCGCTGACATCGAAGGGCTTGATGACCAGTTGATCAGGTTCAGGAACCGAGATATTGGCCAGTTGCTTGAGGGGAGTCGGTGTTCCGTAATAATCGACACGGATCGATTCGACCAGTCCCGGGTGTGCCCGTCCGGTTCTCATTCCACGCATCTCCTCACGGAGATGGTCGAGAGCCTTGGACATCCGCTCCTCAGCATCCAGAATGACTTCTTCCACCATGAACCTCCACGCTTCAGGATTAATGAATCAAATCAACTCTCGATCAGCGAGCCGACAGGGTCTCCAGTAATTGCCTCGAATATGGCATGTTCACGGGTCATGTCAAAGATTCGAAGAGAAATCTGTTGATCCCGGCAAAGGGTGAACGCCGAGGCGTCCATCGCCTTCAATCCTGCGTCCAGCACATGATCAAAGGTGGTAATCTCGAGTTTCTTGGCATCCGGGTGCAGGGCGGGGTCCTGGTCGTAAATGCCGTCATGCTTGGTTCCTTTGAGCAACTCGACACAATCGAGTTCAGCGGCTCGTAGCGCTGCACAGGTATCTGTGGTGAAGAACGGATTCCCGGTTCCTCCAGAAAAGACCATGGTGGTCCCCGAGGACAGCATCTGGCGAGCTTTTGTGGAGTCAAAAGGCTGGACCTGAGGAACCGGAGAACCCGCTCCCATAACCTCAGAAGGACAATCGTGTATCTGGAGATGAGCTCGAAGAGCCAGTGCGTTGACATGGGTAGCAGCCATGCCAATGGCGTCAGCATCTGCCCTGTGCACCTTATCAGAGGACCAGTCTGCGCCTCGGCAGAGGTTTCCCGCACCGACCACGATGGCGATCTGTATCTCGTGGGCGGCTCGAGCGATCTGTTCTGAAACTGCGCCGAGTGCCTCGAAGTCGAGGCCGATTCCCGCTGGCCCACCGAGGGCTTCACCACTTAATTTGAGTAACACCCGTCTGGTCGTGCCCTTGCCCATGCGCATAGTTCCATTCCGCTGGCGTTACTCGAAATACCGGCCTACTGGCCAATCTCCAACCGGTGGAAACGGGTCAACTGGATGTTCTCACCGATGGTCCCGACCGCATCCTGGATGACCTGCTCGATACTTTTCTTGTCTTCCTTGATGAAAGCCTGATTGAGCAGGCAAACCTCGCTGTAGTACTTCTGTAACTTGCCCTCAACGATGTTGCCCTGGATGTGCTCCGGTTTGTCTTTGACCTGCTCGGCGAAGACGGAACGCTCGCGCTCTATCAACTCAGGATCGAGATCGGAGGGAGCAATGGCCATCGGATTCATCGCTGCGATGTGCATTGCGATATCGCGAATCAAGACCTGGAACATCTCATTCTTGGCCACGAAATCGGTCTCACAGAGCACTTCCACGATGACGCCGATCCTGCCATTGGAATGGATATAAGATCCGACCCAACCCTGGTTGGTCGCCCGGTCAGACCTCTTGGCAGCCATCTCGGCTCCCCGCTTCCGCAGCAGGTCGATCGCTTGATCGATGTTTCCGTCAGTTTCACCGAGAGCCTTCTTGCACTCCATCATCCCGACGCCGGTTTGCTTGCGCAATTCGGCCACGGTTTTTGCGCTGATCTCACTCATGCTTTGTCCATTTCTTCGCCGGGTTTCATCCTCGGCGGATATCTCAAATTTACTGACCTCGGTCCCCTGGAGGATAGTGAGGTGAGATTATTCCTCAGTCTTTTTCTTATCCGGTGCCACCACGATCTTTGGCTTCGGCTTGGTATCCGCCGGTTGATCGACACCAGGTGCGGCTTGTGGCGGAGTGAAAGGCTTGGCGCGCGCCTCTTCGACGTTGACGTAGCGTTCCTTCTCCTTGCGCCTTGAGGTCTCCTCGACGGATGCCTTCTTGGCCGCTTCTTCCTTCTGGCGCGCTTCCAACTTGTCCTTACCCGCGATAATGGAATCCGCAAGCTGGCTGAGGATCACCTCAATACTGCGGAACGCGTCATCGTTGCCCGGGATCGGCAGGTCGACCATGTTTGGATCGCAGTCGGTGTCGACGATGGAGATGATCGGAATGTTCAGGCCCCGAGCTTCCTTGACGGCAATTTCATCGCGACGAATGTCCACGGCGATGAGCGCGCCGGGCATACGGTTCATGTTCCTCACGCCTTCGAGGTTCCTGAAGATCTTGCGCCGCTCTCTCTCCATTCGAGAGATCTCCTTCTTGGAGCGCACCGCTGTGTCATCGGCGAGATCTCGTTCCAGTTCCTCGAGTCGACGAAGGCGACTACGAATCGTCTGGTAATTGGTCAAGGTTCCACCCAGCCAGCGGTGCACACAGAAGTGCATTCCACAGCGGCCAGACTGTTCGCGAACCACTTCACGCGCTTGCGACTTGGTTCCGACGAAGACCACATCGTGTCCCGCTTCGACGATCTTTTCGAGGAAGTGCTTCGCGCGCACCAATCCCCGCACCGTCTGGCGAAGATCGATGACGTGGTTCCTGTTATGCTTCTGATGGATGTAGGGGGCCATGGCAGGATGCCAACGGCTCGACCTGTGGCCGAAGTGGACTCCGGCTTCAATCAGTTCCTTGATTTGTAATCCGGGCATTTCCGGTTCCTTTCGTCATTCCGCAAAGGGGGCCTCTCGACAGGTATCCCGCGGAAAACGTGTTCTGTTCAGGGTAGATACTCCAGTTTTGTACTGAATCTCTGGCCCCGATGATTTGGAGTCGACGATGACACCATCGTCGGACGATCGATGAGGGTGAATCCCTTCCAACGACAGTCACACAAGGTATCGGTCTGGATTTGATCCATCAACAGATTCGAGGGGCCAGATCGCCTGGATCAGGCCTTTTCCAGTGATTCCCCACGCCTCCGGAGGCTCTCGACCACCTGTGCGGCCGCTTCCATGGCTCGGCGCCCCTGGGATCCGGTAACCGCCGGTTCACGGCGTCCCTCGGCGGCATCCAGGAAAGCGTCCAACTCGGCTCTCAACGGCTGCTCTTCTTTGAATGAGAGCGGTTTCTGCTGGAGATGACGTTGCAAGAATTGTTCGACCCCATCCGGAGCATCGACTCGACCGAGAGAGTCGAGGAAGTGAGCGGGATCGTATTCAGCATCGAGGGCGACATGGAATCCTTGACGGTTCACCAGATCGAGACTGACATATTGCCGATGGCCAAAGATCCGGATCTTTCGCGAACGATTCAGAGCCACCCTGCTGGTCTTGACGAAGGCGGTCGCCCCACTCTTGAAACTGAGGCGTGCATGAGCCAGGTCCTCGGTGGGAGAGAGAACTGAGCAGCCATGAGCATCCACCTCGGCCAGGTCGTCGTCGATCAGGTGCAAGGCAATATCGATGTCATGAATCATCAAATCATGAACGACGCTGATCTCTGTCGACCGGATGGCAAAGGGATGAATTCGATCGCATTCGATAAAAAGAGGCTTATCGATGATATCGATGGCTGCACGGATCACCGGGTTGAAGCGTTCGATGTGCCCCACCTGCAATACTGACCCTGAGCGAGCCGCAGCCTGACAGATTTGATCTGCCTCTTGCAATGTTGCGGCGAGGGGTTTCTCAACCAGAACCGCTTTCCCCGCCTCGATGAAGGGGAGTGAAGTGGCGAGGTGGAAGGGAGTCGGAGTCACGATGCTGACGGCATCGACCCGATCGATCACCTCATCGATCTGGTCGTGATGGCTACAACCATGCAATTCTGCGATCTCGCGAGCCCGATCCAGTGAACTGTCGACGACAGCCACCAGTTCAGCTCCCGGTATTTCGTTCCAGATCCGTGCATGAGCACTTCCAAGATGGCCCACACCGATAACGGCAACCCGCATCAATAACCCTCTCTTACGGTTGTCGGGCTCTGCCCTGACGTCCGGATTCGGTGGCCCTGAGGAAAGACCGGAGGTGGATCCCCTCCTCAGGGACGTGGCCACGGCGCTCGAGAAGTTCGAAAGCTTCGCGCCGGATCATGTTGTTGTTATAGAGTAATCGTTGCGCTTCCTTGAGCCAGGCAGCGACGCTATCAGAAATTCCAGAACGCTTCATCCCGACCGAATTCGTGGCCCGAACTCGAGATGGATTGCCCTCGGTGATCAGGTATGGCGGAGCGTCGGTGGTGACCCGGGTCATGCCGCCGATGAAGGCCAATCGCCCCACCGTGGCGTAATGATGAACCGCTGCGAGCCCGCCAAATCCAGCCTGGTCTTCGACCACCACGTGACCCCCCAGGAGCACTCCGTTCGCCATGATGATCTCGTTACCCACAATGCAATCATGAGCCACATGTGAACTGGCCAGGATCAAACAGCCATTGCCCAGGCGAGTAACGCCCCCACCCTGTGCGGTGCCCCGATTGATGGTGCAATGCTCACGAAACAGATTGTCCGATCCGATCTCGGCCCAGGTTTCCTCGCCGTTCCACTTCTTATCTTGTGGATCGCCGCCGAGGACCGCTCCTGGATGGACCACGCAACGTTGACCGATTCGCGTGTTACACACCACCGAAGAATGGTGATGGAAGACACAGTCGTCTCCGATGGTGACATTGGGGCCGATGTAGACCCCCGGCCCGATGGTCACATCGGAACCAATTTCTGCAGAAGGATCGACAAATGCCGACGGATGGATCATTAGATTTCCTTATCAACCTGCTTCGACGATCATGAATCTTATCGTCGCTTCGGTGACCAGTCTTCCCTCTACTGTGGCTCGCACCTGAACCTGAGCGGTCCGTTCTCGCATTCGCTTCAACTCCGCCTCAAGGATCAATTGGTCACCAGGAACCACGGTCTTGCGAAACTTGACATCATCCATACCCAGAATATATGCGATTCGGTTCGAATCGGCACTACTCCTCAGTAACAAGACGCCGGAAAGTTGTGCCAACGCCTCCAGTTGCAACACTCCAGGCATCACCGGTTGCCCTGGAAAGTGCCCCTGGAAGTACTCCTCGTTAAAGGAGACGTTCTTGAGGCCCACTGCACGCTGTCCCTCATCGACCTCCAGGATTCGATCCACCAGCAAGAAAGGATAGCGATGTGGGAGCATTTTCTGGATGTCCCGGATCTCCAGGCCGTGAGGAGCTTTGATCAGGACATCTTCCAGTTCCCGCTCCCGCACATGAGCCTCTGCAATTCGAGCCGCCAGATCCGCATTGAGACCATGGCCACTACGATGAGCGATGATATGACCACCAACTTTGCAGCGGAGCAGATAGATATCACCGAGCAGATCCAGGATCTTGTGTCGGGCCGGTTCGTCTGGAAGGCGAAAATGCGGCGACTGACCTGCAGCGTCGAGCAGTAAGGTGTTCTCTTCGGTGGCACCCTTGCCGAGCCCTCTCGCCTTCAACTCCTTGACCTCGCTCTCCAGCACAAAGGTACGTGCCGGTGCGATCTGTTCGCGAAAACTCTCTTCAGTAATCTCGAGATCGACCGTCTGGCTGAAGCCAGGGTCGCCGGCGTACTGAAGAGTGTAGGTGACTCTCAGCTGGTCTGCCGGAAGTGCCACGACGCTGGCCGAGCCCTCCTCGGCCGCCACCGGAGTGGACAGATTCAGGGTCCGCCCACGAGCTCCTTGATCGACGAGCCCGGCTGTAGCGATCTCTTCGAGGAAGGGCAGGGCGCTGCCATCCATGCCTGGAATTTCTGGCCCATCGATCTCACAGATCAGGTTCTCGATACCGAGCACATGAAGCACGGAAAGGAGATGTTCACAGGTGTGAACCTCAGCATTTCCGATGCCGAAACTGGTTCTTCTCGGTTGCTTCCGCAGGGTGTCGAGTCCGAGTGGAATATCCAATCCTGGATCGAGATCGGTTCGACGAAACACGATGCCGCTATCGGCTTCTGCAGGAAGCAATCTCAGGGTCGCTTCCTCCCCGAGGTGGAGGCCTTTCCCGGAAAGGGTCGCCTCAGTGGAGATGGTCTGTTGAGCCGCAGGTGTCAACGACCCTCCATCCTTGAAGCCACCTTGGAGATCACCTCCAGGGTAATATCGAGATCTTTGCGGGCCCAGACGCTGACATAAACCTTGAACTCGGCAGCCCGAGCCACGTTGTTGAGCACAAGGTCGAGTTCACGTTCGCTGGCCACCTCCTGGATGGCCTCCCGAACGATCTTGATCAGATCATCGCGACGAAGTTTGAAACGGGAGGTGAATTCCTGTTCCAGATCCTCCTGCATCCAGGTCAACTCAGCCTTTGCCAGAGTGAAGCGTTTCTCCGCCTCTCGCCGGGCGTCGGTTCCTGGCTGCAACTGACTCGCTTCCTGTTGGATACGACGCAACGAGCTCTCCTGAGCGCGAACATCTTCTTCCATCTTGCGCCGCAATTGATTGAACTCGTCGGTGATCGCTTTCCCCTGTGGAATCTGGTCGAGAACCACCTGCACGTCGCAAACTCCGACTCTGTGTGATTCCAGTTCCACACCGCTACCGGAGAGTCCCTGCTGGAGAGATAACATGCATGTGATGGTGACCAGTACCAGGCACACGGTTCTGATCAGAACCTGGTAGCGTGGACTTTTGATTTCGTGATCGACAGGTTTCATCTTGTCTACTTTCAAGATCCCGGAAAGGATTCGTAAGCTAAATCTCCGAAGCGAAGTTGGTCTGCATGGAAGGCGAGTTCGATCGAACCGGTACGGCCCTTTCGCTGCTTGGCCACGATGACCTCGGCTTTCCCCTTGGCGTCCTCGTCGTCGGGACTGTAATACTCCTTACGATACAGCAACATGATCACATCAGCATCCTGCTCGATGGCTCCAGATTCCCTGAGATCAGACATTCTGGGCTTGTTACCGTCGCGTGATTCTACCGCCCGTGACAGCTGTGAAATCGTCAGGATCGGAACCTGCAGTTCTCTGGCCAGTTGTTTCATGGCACGGGAAATCTGCGATATCTCCTGCTGTCGATTTTCTACCCGACCACCCATCTCCAGCAATTGCAGGTAGTCCACCACGATCAGTCCCAGTTTCTTTTGATGATGCAGTCGTCTGGCACGTGCACGAATCGACAGGGCGTTCAGACCTGGAGAGTCGTCGATATAGATCGGCGCCTCTCTCATCCGGTCGACGCCCTGGATGATCTGGCTCCACTCCATGTCATTGAGTTTTGCTTTTCGCATCTTGGTAGCGCTGACATGGGCGGCTGCGCTGAGGAGATTCATCGCGATCTGGTCATAACCCATTTCAAGGCTGAAGATGGCGACTGGAACCTTGTTGACCAATCCGGCATGACGAGCCACGTTGAGAGCGAAAGTCGTTTTCCCCATCGCTGGACGACCCGCCACCACCACCAAGTCAGTAGGTTGGAGTCCGTTGGTCAACTCATCGAGTTCCTTGAAACCGGTCAGTACGCCGACCGATCCCTTTTCCCACTCCTCGATGTTCTGGATGACCTTGTCGAGGCTTTCATGCATCGTATGGATGCCTTGCTTCGAATCATCCTCGGCCAGTGCCAGTACCTGGCCACCCGCTTCATCGATCAGGTCACGAACCTTACCAGAGCCAGATCGTGCTCTGGTTTCAAGATCCTGACACATCCCAATCACCCGACGCCGTTGAGAGGCTTCCTGGATGATCCTGGCATATTCAAGCAGGTTGGAACTGGTCTGAACCCTACTGGTCAGATCGACCAGGTATTCCTCACCGCCGGCCTGATCCAGTCGACCGCTCGCTCGCAGTCGATCGATCAGCATCACGGCATCCGCAACGCCCTCATCGGCCCACAGCTGCAGCATCTCGTCGTAGATAATCCGGTGACGGGAGAGGTAGAATTCGTCACCCTTGACCGACCCCATGACCGAATGACTGTTGGCTCCACCCAGCATCAATGAGCCGAGCAGGCTCACCTCTGCATCGAGGCTATGAGGGAGCGTGATCGCCTCTTTTGAGTCTTCGACCATGATCTTCCTGATCCCCTCCGGCGCCTGTATAGAGTCTCAAATCATCCGCTCGCTGAATTCAATTTGAGCCCGGATCGCCGCAACAGGGTCACCGGGAAATGACCCTACCGGAGCCCGAGGGCAGAAGGAAGGGGAGGACGAAACTCCCGCCTCGATCATGGCTTGGGACGAAGTCAGTTCGGCAACCTCGACGGCGACACCGCAAATCCGCACCACTCGAGGTGACAATTTGTCAGTCTGTTCAGGACGAGCTCGCGGCTTCATCGGAATCCGCAGCAGCGTCATCCTCATCAGCCTTGACAACCCAGACCTTGATGACCGATGTGACTTCCGAAAGAATGTTCACATTCAAGTTATAGATTCCGAGTTCCTTGATGGGTTTCTCCAGCTCGATCCACTTCGGATCCAGATCGATACCTTCGCCAGCAAGTTGCTCCGAGATATTCTCCACCGTCACCGAGCCAAAGAGGTGTCCTTCTTCTGTGGCCCGTGCGATGACGGTACAGGACGCGCCGTTGATTCGTTCGGCGAGACCTCTCATCTCAGCATTACGCTCGGTTTCTTCCAGTTCAACGCGGCGCTTTTGCGCATCGATCCACTGCAGATTGGCCTGTCCCACCTCGACACCGATTCCTTGAGGAATCAGGAAGTTGCGGGCGTAACCAGGTTTCACATCGATCACTTCGCCGATCTCGCCCAGTTCCTTGATGTTCTTCTTGAGAAACAATTTCATCGCTTTAGCTCCAGTTACCATTCCCCGTCGGGGAGTTCTACAAGGTGATTTTTATTCCCCAACGGATTACTGTCCGTAAGGAACCAATGCCATGAAACGGGCCTGGTGGACCGCTCTCTTGATGCGGTGCTGCATCCTTGAATCACAGCCGATTTGCCTGCGAGAAGTGAGTTTCCCGCCGCCAGTCAGCAACTTGTGTAGAAGGTCGACATTCTTGTAGTCGATGTAGGTCATATCTGCGACCACCGACTTCTTATCCCTGCGTCCAAACATGTTGATCTCTTTCAGCCCTAGAAGGGCACCTCGTCATTAAAAGGTTGGCCCTGGGGAAACTCGTTGGTGGAGCCCCCAGTGTTCTGATCGGCGGTCGGCGAGCTCTGCTCGCCGGTCGTGGAGTAGCCACCCTGTGTGGATCCACCCTCGCTACTGCGCGGCATGAAGTGGACCCGATCGGCGACCACGGTCAGCTTGCTACGATTCTTACCGCTCTCCTTGTCGGCCCACTGGTCGAACTTGAGTCTTCCCTCGACAACGACCTTCTTGCCCTTGCTGAGGTACTGATTGCAATTTTCTGCCTGTCGGCCCCAAACTGTGACCGTCACGAAACAGGTTTCTTCCTGCATTTGTTCCGATCCCTGCTTGCGGTAACGGCGATTCGAGGCGAGCCCAAGATCACAGACTGCAGTTCCCCCGGCTATCATCCGGAGTTCGGGATCCCGTGTCAGATTACCCGCAATGAAGACTCTGTTGATTTCCATGACTCCCTCTTCTCGTTACAAAATTACTGTGTTTCTTCTTCGGTACTGGCCACTTCTTTGACCACTTCATCCGCCGCATCTTCGGCCACATCTTCGACCGCTTCTTCAACCACTTCTTCAACCACTTCTTCAACCGATGCCTCGGGCTCCGCT